>Ga0268287_100027_pt1 | contig 179803 bp, 164 predicted proteins | sample MetcocultureR3M_FD_191348 | JGI IMG/M metagenome (GOLD analysis project Ga0268287, IMG submission 191348) | Soil microbial communities from Anza Borrego Desert, Southern California, United States - Methanotrophic co-culture R3-M | ecosystem: Environmental > Terrestrial > Soil > Desert | place...
CGTCCGCTGGTCGCGATGCCGCGCACCGGATCATCCGCCTCGATCCGCATCGTCCGCATCACGCCATCGCGATCAGGCCGATCCATCAAGCCGACCGAAAAAGACTCACCGCCGCCGAGATGAAGCGCGATGTCGCCGCCATTGTTGACATAGGCGCGATCAAGCGTCGCAGCACGCAGCATTGCGGCCAGAATCTCCTCCGCCACGCTGCCGGCAACTGCCGCCATCGGCGTGATGAAGCAATCGGCGGCATAGGGCGCCACAGCGGAGTGCATGCAACGCGCGACGACGCCCTGCAGCGACGTCCGATCCGCCGCAGCCATCCGCAAATCCGCCAACTCGGCGCAGAGCTCGTCCAGCAGTCCGGTGAACCGGTGCACCGCGGCCTCATAGGCGGAGCGCACCTCGCCTGCAGCTCCCCTCGCCTCCGCGATCAGATCGATCGGTCCATCCTGCAAATGCAGCCGCCGGCCATCAGACAGCAATGCGATTTGCGGGCGTCTCATCATGTCCGGCGCCCCGGAATCGGATGATGCCAGGGCAACTGGCGGACATCGTCGCCGTTCTGCACCTCGGCAAGCGGCTTCACATAGTCCATGTGTCCGCCGAGCGCGGCATAGTCGGACAGCTTCAGCGTGAACTCGATCGGCGCGACCAGGGCCGGTGTCGGCACATAGCCGAACGCGCCTGAAGGCATCTGCGTCACATCGACCATGTAGGTGATGCCGCCGCCGGGCCAGACATAAACCGGTGCGCCGCCGCTGGTGACTCGCGTCAGCGCATCCTTCACCGAACGCGTCAGCCGCACCGGATTGTCGGTGACACCCGCGCGCAGCGAGCCGCCCGCGCCGGCCATGAACAACACGGTGCACAGCGCCGGCTCGCAATTCTCCTGGATGCGCTCGACCGAAAACTTCAGGTCGGCCGGCATCTCGGTCTCGACCGGCCTCAAGGCGTCGTCGAGCACGTAGTAGGACGAATGCTCACCCGTGGTGGAGACCATCAGCATGGTCAGGCCGGGCTTTGCTTCCTTGGGATCAAACGGCCCGAGGATCGAGAGCGGGTCGGATATGTCGGTGCCGCCCCAACCCGTGCCGGGATCGGCGACCTGGAAATAGCGGCCGGGCGTCGAACGCCGGCCCTTCATCTTGATGCCGGTATCGGCGATGTCGAGCAGCTTGCCGGCCTGATGCTCGCTGAGCACGCCGGTGATGTGGTCGTCGACCACGACGACCTCGTCGACCTTGCCGTGCCACTGCTTTGCGAACATGCCGATCGTCGCAGAGCCGCAGCCGACGCGCATGCGCTCTTCTTTCACGCCGTTGACGATCGGCGGCTGGCCGGCCTGCACCACCACCGTGGCGCCGCCGTCGATGGTGAGCTCGACCGCCTTGCAATTGGCGAGATCCATCAGCGTGTCGCAGGTGACGCGACCTTCCTTCTTGGAGCCGCCGGTGAGATGATGCACGCCGCCGAGCGACAGCATCTGCGAGCCGTATTCGCTGGTGGTGACGTGGCCGACCGCCTCCCCTTGCGCGCGCACAGTCGCAGTCTCCGGCCCGAGATAGCGGTCGGTGTCGATCTTCACCTTGACACCGCAATAGGAGAAGATGCCCTCGGTAACCACAGTTACCATGTCGACGCCGTCGACCTCTGCGGAAACGATGAACGGCGCCGGCTTGTAGTCGGGATAGGTCGTTCCCGCGCCGATCGCTGTGACGAAGGTCGAGGGTTCGTGGACGATCTTGCCGTCCCAGTCCTCGGTGCGGCTGAACGGGACCAGCTTGCCGCCATGCGAGACGGTGCGCTCCAGGATGACGTGCGGATCGACGCGGACGAGCTTGCCGTCGTGGTTGGCATAGCGGTCGCAAGCCCCCGCCGCGCCCGGCTTGATATAGCACATCACCGGACACGCATCGCAGCGGATCTTGTCGATGACGGCGCTCGTCGTTTCTGTCACCATGTCGGAGGCGGACACTTCGGTTATCATTCGTATACGAACGATGTTGCGCGCGGTCCCCCGGGGCTGTCAAGCGGCGGTGCAGCGCAAAAGATGCCACTGCCGTATAAAACCTCATTTGCCTATCCGCTCTGTCCACAAACAAGGCAATCGCGCTGCAGTGCGGAATGCGCGGCTTGCACGTTTGTGTACAAACGGTATCGTCGCGTGGTCGAATTTCCGCGATCGCATAGTCTTGGTTTGGGAACGAGCATGACGCAGGCATCGATCCGCCTCACCGTGAACGGCAGGATCCACGAGGTCACGGCAGAGCGCCAGACGCCGCTGCTCTATGTGTTGCGCAACGAGCTCGCGCTGAATGGCCCGAAGTACGGTTGCGGCCTCGGCGAATGCGGCACCTGTACTGTCCTGATCGACGGCGCGGCGGCGCGGTCCTGTGTGATCCCGGTGAGCGGCTGTGAAGGCCGCGACATCGTGACGCTCGAAGGCCTCGGCACCCGCGACAGACCCGACGTCGTGCAGCAGGCCTTCATCGACGAGCAGGCCGCGCAATGCGGCTACTGTCTCAACGGCATGATCATGACCACCAAGGCGCTGCTCGCCATCAACCCGCGGCCGACCGAGCAGGAGGCGCTGGCGGCGCTACGCTACAATCTTTGCCGTTGCGGCACCCATGTCGAAATCCTGCGCGCGGTGATGCGCGCATCGGGCCAGCTCGTCGAGGCCGCGGACTGATGGCCTCCCCTGTTTCGAACGGAGCTGAGCGGCCATCGGGCTCGCTCGTCGTCGCCCGTACCGTCGACGAGGTCACGTCCGAGACCTTCGTCCGCATCACTGCGGATGGTTCGGTCACGGCCTATAATGGCCACGTCGATCTCGGCACCGGCATCCGTACCGCGCTTGGCCAGATCGTCGCCGAAGAGCTCGACGTCTCATTTGCGCGCGTCGTGATCGTGCTCGGCGACACGTCGGTGGTGCCGAACCAGGGCGCGACGATTGCGAGCGAAACCATCCAGATCACGGCCGTCCCTCTGCGCAGGGCTGCAGCGCAAGCGCGGCATTTCCTGATCGCACGCGCGGCGGAACGCCTGGAGCTGCCGGCCGCCGATTTCAGGATCGAAGACGGCCTCGTGCGCGGCCGCGACAACCGCAGCATCAGCTATGGCGAGCTGATCGGCGACGAGACGATCCGGCTCGAGCTGGCCGACGATGTGCAAGTCAAGCCGGCCGACGACTACTCCATCGTCGGCCAGTCGGTGCCGCGCGTCGATCTGCCCGCCAAGGCGACGGGCGAGCTGACCTTCGTCCACGACATCCGAGTACCCGGCATGCTCCACGGGCGTGTCGTGCGCCCGCCCTATGCGGGCGTCGACGCCGGCCCGTTCGTCGGCACCAGCTTGCTCGCGGTCGACGAATCCTCGGTCCGCGGCATTCCTGGCCTCGTGGCCGTGGTGCGCATCGGTGATTTCGTCGGCGTCGTCGCCGAGCGCGAGGAGCAGGCCATCCGCGCAGCGGAGCAGCTCAAGGTGAGCTGGAAGCCGACGCCCACCCTGACCGATCTTGCCGACGTCGAGACCGCGCTCCGCGCCAATCCGTCGACTCCGCGCACGCTGATCGACAAGGGCGACGTCGACCAGGCGATCGCGGGCGCGGCCAAGCCGATGCAGCGCACTTACGTGTGGCCGTATCAGATGCATGCGTCGATCGGTCCATCCTGCGCGGTCGCGGATTTCCAGGAAGGCAATATCCGGGTCTGGTCCGGCACACAGAACCCGCATGTGCTTCGCGGCGACCTTGCACTTCTGATCGAGCGGCCCGAGAGCGAGATCGAGGTGATCCGGCTGGAGGCTGCGGGCTGCTACGGCCGCAACTGCGCCGATGACGTCACCGCCGACGCGCTGTTGCTATCGCGCGCGGTCGGACGGCCCGTGCGCGTGCAACTGACTCGGGAGCAGGAGCACGCCTGGGAACCCAAGGGCACCGCGCAGCTCATCGACGTCAATGGCGGACTGGACGCCGGTGGCGGCATTGCCGGTTACGATCTGGCCACGCGCTACCCCTCAAACGCTGCGCCGACCCTGGCGCTGCTGCTGACGGGACGCATCTCGCCGGAACCGGCGGTGCTTCAGATGGGCGACCGCACCGCGATCCCACCCTACGACTACGATCACATGCGTGTCGTTGCCCATGACATGCCGCCGATCGTGCGCGCCTCCTGGATTCGCGGCGTCTCCGCGCTGCCGAACACCTTCGCCCACGAATCCTACATCGACGAGGCCGCAACGGAGGCCGGCGTCGATCCGATCGAATACCGCCTGCGCTATCTCAAAGACCCGCGCGCGATCGATCTCGTCCATGCGGTCGCCGAACGTGCGGGGTGGAAACCACGTCCGGTACGCGAGGAGAAGCACGGCGAGGTCATGCACGGGCGCGGCTTTGCCTATGCGCTCTACGTGCACAGCAAGTTTCCCGGTTATGGCGCGGCGTGGTCGGCCTGGGTCGCCGACGTCGCGGTGAACAAGACCACCGGCGATGTCAGCGTCACGCGCGTCGTTGCGGGGCAGGATTCCGGCCTGATGATCAATCCGGACGGCGTGCGCCACCAGATCCAGGGCAATGTCATTCAGTCCACCAGCCGCGTGCTGATGGAGGAAGTGTCGTTCGAGCGCGGCGCGGTGGCGGCGCGGGAATGGGGTGCCTATCCGATCATCCCCTTCCCCGACGTTCCCAAGATCGATGTCCTGATGCTGCCGCGTCAGGACCAGCCGCCGCTCGGCGTCGGCGAATCCGCCTCGGTGCCGAGCGCGGCGGCGATCGCGAACGCGATTTTCGACGCCACCGGCGTACGGTTTCGCGAGCCGCCGTTTACGCCCGAGCGCATCTTGAAAGGGCTGCATGGCGACACGCCGGCGACGCCGCAGGGCCTGCCCGCACCGGCCGCGCCGCCACCGTCTCGGATCTGGACAAATCCCTTCGCCAAGCGCGCCGGCGTGTTCGCTGCGGTTGCGGCCGTGTGCACCGCTGCGGTTGGGATTGGCGCAGCACTGCTTCCGGGACGCGCCATCGCGCCGATCTCGCGACCGGATGCATCGGTCTATTCCGCGGCAACGATTGCGCGCGGCCAGCAGCTTGCTGCGCTCGGCAACTGCGCGGAGTGCCACACCAGCCTTGGCGGAGCGGTCAACGCTGGCGGCCGCGCACTGGAGACGCCCTTCGGCACGATCTACGCAACCAACATCACACCCGACGTCGAGACCGGCATCGGCGCGTGGTCCTATCCTGCCTTCGAACGCGCGATGCGCGACGGATTGCATCGCGACGGGCGCCAGCTCTATCCCGCCTTTCCCTACACGCATTTTGCGAAGACAAGCGACGCCGACATGCAGGCACTCTACGCCTACTTGATGGCTCAGCCTTCGGTGCGCGCGACGCCCCCCGCAAACGCGCTCAAATTCCCGTTCAATCTCCGTCCGCTGCTGGCAGGCTGGAATGCGCTGTTTCATCGGACGCGCGAGTTCAAGCCCGATCCCGCGAAGTCGGAAGCCTGGAATCGCGGCGCTTATCTGATCGAAGGTCTCGGCCATTGCAGCGCCTGCCATTCGCCCCGCAACGCGCTCGGCGCCGAGCAGCGCGAGGCCTATCTCGCCGGCGGTTTTGCCGAGGGCTGGGAAGCGCCGCCCCTGACCTCGCTCTCGCATGCGCCGATCCCGTGGAGCGAGGATGAGCTCTTTGCTTATTTGCGCACCGGCCATTCGCGCTATCACGGCGTCGCGGCCGGCCCCATGGCGCCGATCGTGAAGGATCTCAAAGCCCTGCCCGACCAGGACATCCGTGCGATGGCCGTCTATCTCAACTCGTTCAATGATAGGGCCATGGGGACCCAGGACGCACTTGCCGCGAAGCTCGAGAGCGCGACGCAGGTCGCCGTCGCCGCATCCCCCGGCGCGCGCCTCTACCAGGGTGCGTGCGCGGTCTGCCACGAAGTCGGCGGTCTGCCGCTGTTCGGCACCAGGCCTTCGCTCGCGCTCAACAGCAATCTGCACAGCAGAACGGCGGACAATCTCGTGCAAGTCATCCTGCACGGCATTGCCGAGCCCGTCTCCAGCGACCTCGGCTACATGCCGGCGTTCAAGAACAGCATGAGCGACACGCAGGTGGAGGAGCTCGTCAAGTTCCTGCGCCGGCAGTTCGCACCCGACAAGCCGGCGTGGACCAACGTGCGCGAGACGATCGCGCGCCTCCGTTCATCGGCACATTAGTTCAGGCGTGCTTCTCCACCTCCACCGGCGGCGTGCCGTGGGTGTGAAAGGATTCGATCGTCTTCAGTCCCCAGGCCTGGCCCTTCTTGCGCTCCTCTTCGGTCCACACGATCGGCTTCCAGTCGGGCGCGAGGATGAGACGCGCACCTGCATTGGCGACCTCGACACGATTGCCGCCGGGCTCGTAGACATAGAGGAAGAAGGTCTGCTGGATCGCGTGCTTGTGCGGACCGGTCTCGATGTGCACACCGTTCTCGAGAAAGATATCGGCGGCGCGCAAGATCTCTTCGCGGCTGTCGAGCGCGTAGGTGACGTGGTGGAAGCGGCCGGGCACGCCGGAATGGTCGAGCGAGTAGGCGAAGTCGTAGCTCTTGTTCGACATGGTCAGCCACATCGCGGCTTCACGACCGTCGTTGAGCACGATTTGCTCGGTGAGCCGGCAGCCGAGATAGTTCTCGAAGAACTCGCGGTTGGCCTTGATGTCGACGGCAAGGCAGTTGAGATGGTCGAGCCGGCGGACGTTGACGCCGCGGGCCGGAAAGCGCTGCGCCTGGTTCTTCAGCGCGGGCTTAAGCTCCGGCGGTGCCTGATACCATTCGGTCTCGTAGTAGAGCTCGACGATATGGCCATCGGGATCGCGGCAGCGGAAGGTTGGCCCCTGCCCCATGTCGCCGTCGATCCAGCCGATGTCGAAGCCAGAGCCCTTGAGCGCGGCGACCCGACGCTCCAGCGCCTGCTGGCTGCGTGCGCGCAGCGCCATGTGGCCCATGCCCGATGTCTTCGAAGCCGTGAGCTTGAGCGAATAGCGTTCGTAATCGTCCCAGCCGCGCAAGTAGACCGACTCGCCCTTTTGCCCGCTGACGGTCATGCCCATGACGTCGACGAAAAATTTGAGGCTCTCATCAGGCTTGGGCGTCAACAGCTCCATATGGCCGAGATGAGCGAGATCGAGGATCGGTTCGGGCTGCATGATTCCTCCAGGGACGTGGCTGCTATCCGCCTGACGGACGTGAGGCGGAGCGCCCGGCCGGCGCCGAGGACCGCGATTTGATTTGTACTAATGTACAAATCATTAGGTCCCGTCAACAAATCGACCATCGCGCGAGCGGCGCCCGGTGGCCCAAGGGCGCCTTCCGAGCGGACTGCAGCCTGCCCGAATGGTAAAATCTTCCCTAAGACCGTTATGGGGCAACGGGCGAGAAATGCAGCAATTTCCGGGCACTTACGCTCCTAAGTATGCATTGGCCACAAAGCTCCCGACTGAATTACCGCAGATTTAACGAAGCCGCCGCGCCCGGCGTTTAACCGTTTGTGCAGCGACGGCCGCGCATAGTCGGAACGAATTCGTTGCTCTTGCTGGGTCCACTCATCGTGACATCCTTTGGACGTGTGATTTCGGTTCGCGGATCGCTCGCCCGGGTCGGGTTATTGGCGGCAAGCCAAATGCCGATCTCGGAGGTTCGGGCGACCGTCGGCCGCTTCGTCAGCATTCGTTGCGCCAGCTCGGTCATCGTCGCGATGATCACCGAGGTCTCCTGCGAGAACCTGTCGAGCTCCGACGGCTACATCGCCATTGCCTCGGTCGACCTGCTCGGCGAGATCCTCAACGCCGCGGACAAGGCCAAATTCCAGCGTGGCGTCACCAACTATCCGACGATCGGCGACGCCGTCGACCTGATCACCAGCCAGGAGCTGCGCACGATTTACGCGCCGACGGGGTCGGACCAGATCAATGTCGGCTTCCTCCAGCAGGATCGCTCCGTCGTCGCCTATGTCGACGTCGAGGAAATGCTGTCCAAGCACTTTGCGGTGCTGGGATCGACCGGCGTCGGCAAATCGACAGGCGTCTCGCTGCTGCTCAACGAGATCCTGAAGGCGCGGCCGAACCTGCGCATCTTCCTGCTCGACGTTCACAACGAATATGGCCGTTGCTTCGGCGACCGCGCGCTGGTTCTCAACCCGCGGAACCTGAAGCTGCCGTTCTGGCTGTTCAACTTCGAGGAGATCGTCGACGTGCTGTTCGGCGGTCGCGCCGGCGTGCCGGAGGAGCTCGACATCCTCGCTGAGGTGATTCCGCTCGCCAAGGGCGTCTACACCCAGTACCAGAACGCCGACCGCATCGGTCTCAAGCGCATCGATCCCAAGCAGATCGGCTACACCGTCGACACGCCGGTGCCCTATCGCCTCGTCGACCTGCTGTCGCTGATCGACGAGCGTATGGGCAAGCTCGAGAACCGCTCCTCGCGCATCATCTATCACAAGCTGATCTCGCGTATCGAGGCCGTGCGCAACGACCCGCGCTACGCCTTCATGTTCGACAACGCCAATGTCGGCGGCGACACCATGGCCGAGGTGATCAGCCACCTGTTCCGCCTGCCAGCGAACGGCAAGCCGATGACGGTGATGCAACTCGCCGGCTTCCCGGCGGAAGTCATCGATTCCGTCGTCTCGGTGCTCTGCCGCATGGCCTTCGATTTCGGCCTGTGGAGCGACGGCGTCTCGCCGCTGCTGTTCGTCTGCGAGGAAGCCCACCGCTATGCCTCCGCCGACCGCAACATCGGCTTCGGGCCGACCCGCAAGGCAGTGTCGCGCATCGCCAAGGAGGGACGTAAATACGGCGTCTATCTCGGCCTGATCACGCAGCGTCCGGCAGAGCTCGACGCGACCATCATCTCCCAGTGCAACACGCTGTTCACGATGCGCCTTGCCAACGATCGCGACCAGGCCTTGCTGCGCGCCGCGGTGTCGGACGCCGCCGCGAACCTGCTCTCCTTCGTGCCCTCGCTCGGCACGCGCGAGGTGCTGGCCTTCGGCGAAGGCGTCGCACTGCCGACGCGCTTGCGCTTCAAGGAGGTACCGCCGCATCAATTGCCGCGCGGCGAAGCCACCATCTCGAGCGTGCCCTCCGTCACCTCCGGCCATGACATGCATTTCGTCAGCGCCGTGCTCGAGCGCTGGCGCGGTGCCACATCGCAGCGCGACGTGCCGAACGATCCGGTGTTCTCGGCACCGCCGGCGAAGACGATGTCCAGCGTCGAAGCCCCGATGCTGCAGCCATCGATGGGCCTTGATCCGGACCGCTTCTCACTGCTCAAGAAGCCGCTGCGGTAAGGCAACGGTCGATCCGATACCGTCATTGCATCGGCCACCAGATTGAGCCTGCAGGCCGCATCGAGTATGGTTTCCGACCCCCAGCCGGAATCCATGCCATGACAAAGACCGCCCCGCAGCGCTTCCCCGCACCCGCCCTCGATACACTCCCCGACGACATCCGCACGCGGCTTCTCGCCGTGCAGGAGAAGAGCGGCTTCGTGCCGAACGTGTTCCTGACACTGGCCTATCGTCCCGACGAGTTCCGCGCCTTTTTCGCCTATCACGACGCGCTGATGGAGAAGGACGGCGGCCTCACCAAGGCCGAGCGCGAGATGATCGTGGTGGCGACCTCTGCGGCCAACCAGTGCCAGTATTGCGTGATCGCCCACGGCGCGATCCTGCGCATCCGCGCCAAGAACCCGCTCATCGCGGACCAGGTCGCGGTGAACTACCGCAAGGCCGACATCACGCCGCGGCAGAAGGCAATGCTCGACTTCGCGATGAAAGTCTCGACCGAGGCGCAGCGCATCTCCGACGACGATTTCGCAGCACTCGCCCCGCACGGCTTCAGCAACGACGACATCTGGGACATCGCCGCGATCTCCGCCTTCTTCGCGCTGTCGAACCGGCTGGCGAATTTCACGGGCATGCGTCCGAACGACGAGTTCTACCTGATGGGACGCCTGCCGAAGACATGATCGACACGCAATGACAGAGCTGGACTGGCCCGAAATCCTGCTGCGCCTCGGCAGCGCGACGCTCGCCGGCAGCGCAATCGGCCTCAATCGCGACCTGCATGGCAAGCCGATCGGACTGAAGACGCTCGGCATCGTCGGGCTCTCTACCGCAACGGTCGTGCTGCTCGCGGTCGCGTTCGCCGAGCCCGGCAGGATCACCGATGCGGCGAGCCGCGTGATCCAGGGCATTCTCACCGGCATCGGCTTTCTCGGCGCCGGCGTCATCGTCCACGAGAGCGACCGCTTTCGGGTGCGGGGCCTCACCAGCGCGGCCTGCACCTTTCTCGCCGCCTGTGTCGGCATTGCCTGCGGCGCCGGGCAGTGGAAGATCGTCCTGGTCGCGCTCGCCTTTACCTTCGTGCTGCTCACGATCGGCCGCCGCGTCGAACGCCGGCTGCATCGAGCCCTCGGCGGCAAGGAAGATCCGCAACGGACAGAGACCTTGCCGCATACGGATTCCCGAGGGAGCGGCTAGAACCGAAGCCGGCGGCCCCACAACGGCTTGAGCAGTTCGAGCGCCGTAAGCACCAGCAATCCCGCGCCGAGCGTGATCATCAGGTCCACCAGGTGCAGGGGACCGAAACGAAAGAGACCGGACGCGGGCGGCCAGAACAGAGCCGTGGCGAGCACGAACGCAATCGAGAGAAATATCCACAGCAGCGCCGGGTTGGGGCGGAAGAAGGCAGACAAGAAGGAGGCGCTGAAGGACCGGTTGACCAGCACCAGCGCGATCACGCAGACGACGAGCGTGATGAATGCGATCGTGCGCGCCTCATCGGGCGGAAGCCCGGAACGAATCGCTCCGACGAAGATCGCGGCGATCAAGGCGAACGCCATGGCGCCCTGCAGGACGCTCCAGCCGATCAAGGGCCACGAGAACAGCTCCGCATCGGCCCGTCGCGGCGGGCGCTGCATGACGTCGCGCTCCTCCCGCTCGGCTTCGAACACCAGCGAGCATACGGGGTCGATGATCAGCTCCAGAAAGGCGATGTGAACCGGGCCGAGAACCAGCGGCAGCCCGAAAACCAGGGGAAGCAGGGCAAGCCCGGCGATCGGAACGTGGACGGCGAAAATGAAGGCCATGGCCTTGCGCAGATTGTCGTAGATCCGGCGTCCCAGCCGGATAGAGGCGACGATGGAGCTGAAATCGTCGTCGAGCAGGACGATCGAGGATGCCTCGCGAGCGACGTCGGTGCCGCGGCCGCCCATCGCGATCCCGATATGCGCGGCTTTCAGGGACGGCGCATCATTGACGCCGTCGCCCGTCATCGCCACGATCTCGCCGCAGCGCTTCAGCGCCTGAACGATCCGCAGCTTTTGCTCCGGCAGGACGCGCGCGAAGACGTTCACGTTTCTGACGAGCGCATCGAGCTCGCCGTCGTCCGCAAGCTTGATCTGCTCGCCAGTCACGACTTCGTTGACATGGAGTCCCGCCTGCCCGGCGATCGCCATGGCGGTCGCCGGATAGTCGCCCGTGATCATGACGACGCGAATGCCGGCCGAGCGGCATTCACCCACCGCCTCGGGAACGCCCGGACGAAGCGGGTCGGCCAACCCCACCAAACCGATGAAGCGAAAGGCGAAGCCTTCCTGGGACGGCGGCAGGTCCTCGCCGTGGTAGGTTGCGGCGGCCACGCCGAGCACGCGAAGACCATTCTTCGCCATCGCCGCGACCGCATCCCGCATCGCCTCCTGATCCGCACCATCCAGCTTACAGAGGTGCGCGATCGCCTCGGGGGCGCCTTTCGCCGCCGCGACGAGGCCCTTCTGATGCGACGAACGCCAGACCTGGGTCATCGCCAGCAGTTCGGGGCGCAGGCCGTAGCTGCGTACCAAGGTCCGAGCGTCCGCGGCCTCGTCGTCCTGCGGGAGACCTGCATGCACGAATGCGTGCAGCGCCTTCTCCATGGGATCGAACGGTTCCGGCGAGCTTGCCAGAACGCTGCAACGCGCCAGTTCGAAAAACTCTGTTCTTACGGGAGCCGCCTGCGAGGACCCAGCCCGCAAATTTACGCCGTCGCGCAACCTCAGCTCCGCGACCGACATCCGGTTCTGCGTCAAGGTGCCGGTCTTGTCGGTACAGAGCACCGTCGCCGAGCCAAGCACCTCGATCGCTGCGGCGCGACGCGTCAGCACGCGCGCCTTGGAGATGCGCCAGGCGCCCATGGCCATGAACACCGTCAGGACGACGGCAAACTCCTCGGGAAGCATGGACATGCCGATTGCGATGCCCCCGAGCAACGCCTGCAGCCAATCTCCGCGCAACATTCCATAGAGCAGGACAGCGGCAAGGCTGATCGCCACGCCGCCGAGAAAGCAAAGCCGAACGAGCCGGGCAGTCTGCTGCTGCAGCCGAGGCGGCTCCGGCCGCAAGCCATGCAGCGACAATCCGATCTTCCCGATCTCGCTACGGGGCCCGGTGGCCTCGACCTCGGCCAGGCCCTCACCTCGTACGACGAGTGAGCCCGAATACACGAATGGCTGGTCGTCACCGCCCGGGCGATGATCGGTCGATGCCGCTTCCGCGGGCGGCATCTTGGCGAGCTGCTTGCGAACGGGCACCGACTCGCCGGTCAGCAGGGACTCGTCGACAGCCAGATCTCGCGCACTGACAAGCATGGCATCTGCCGGAACCCGATCGCCCTCGGAGAGCACGAGGAGATCGCCACGGACGACCTCCCGCCCTGCGATCCGCCGGCGTTCCCCGTCCCTGACCACGAGCGCTCGCGGACTGGTCAGCTCTCGCAAGGCTTCCAGCACACGTTCGGTGCGGGTCTCCTGCACGATGGTGATCACGACGGAGATGGCCCCGAACACGAGCAGAAGCAGTGCCTCGCGGAGATCGCCGAGCAGGAGGTAGACCAGCCCGCCGCACAGAAGGAGCGCGAGCATCGGTTCGCGCAGCACCTCCAGAACGATGCGCAGTGGAGTGCGCCGTTCGGACCGGGGCAGTTCGTTGTAACCTTCCTGTTGCAGCCGTAGCCGGGCCTCGGCTTCGCTCAGCCCGGCTAAACTGCCGCGTTCTGCCTCACTCACGTCTTCCGCCGCAGGCTCCAGAGACTTCCAACGCCCACGATAGCGGTCACGAGCAAAATCGCAACGAAGGTCTGGATGATCGTGAAGTTCAGCGCATCACGCGCGACGAACAGTGCGGTGACCGCGCCGGCGATGATGAACAGGAGACGAAAGATGATGCTCATGGTCATGTCCCAGTCAGCATGACCTGTAGCCCTCCCGCCCCCGCGTCGGGGCGTATCGCCGCTTCCGTAATCATGCAGGCGCACGATAGCCGCCGACGCCGCCGCGAACTTGCGGAAGATCAAGCGTGTTCGGGCCGCCGAACCGCTAGCGCTTTGCCATCGCCTCGAGCGCCGGGGCAAACCGCTCGGCAAATGTCAATGTTCGGGCGTGGTGAACTGCGGCAAACGAGGCGGAGATGCCTGCTGAGGCGACGGCGAGCACGGCAATGACAAAAATCAGACGGCGCATTTCGGCCTCCTGTATGAGCTCGATAACCATAGATGGGACGGCCCGTGTTTCAGGACCGCTTCATGGCGATGAAAAATGATTTCGCTCAAGAGACCGTGATGTCATGCGAGGGATGGTGTCGCAGGGCGTCCACCGCCCTAATCCTCGTCCTCCGGACCGCACCAGCCAGGCAGGTAGATCGCATCCTTGCTCCTGGCCGCAGCCATGGCGATCTCGAGCGCCTTGTCGAAATCAGCGTCGACCGCCTTGCGTGACAGCCTTCTGCGCAGGAAATCCGCCCACAGGAATTCGGAGAACGGCGTGGTGTCCTTGGCGAAGCCGCCCATGCGGCGCAATTCGCCGGCAAGGCTGCGGAATGGATCGTCCTTGAGATCGGCGAGCGATTTGGGCAGGTCGCGGAACGACCGCCGCTCGCCCTTGGCGTCGTAAGGATAGACCCAGCGCCTGTTGTCCATCACGCCCCAGAAAGCCTCGCGCTCGACCATCCTGAGGTCCCCGACGATGGTCACCAGCACCTCCTTGACGCCTTCATCGTGCAGCGCGCGGCCGAGATGATGATGGTCGATGACGTAGTAGCGCTTGTCTGGACCGAAGACGACGGGAATCATGTGCTTGCCGAGCAGGTCGGCCTGCTCCTTGTTGTCGTGCTCGCGCCAGCGCTTGCGTTTCTCCCTGACCTCGCGCAGTCCGACCGTCATCTGTGTCGGCCGGAGCGACATAATCGGGACCGGATGCACTCTCGGCTCGCGCGTGTTCGTCATGATCGAAAGTCCTCACACCGTTGCAGCTGATGTTCCGGTTCCCGCGGCTTATGCCATCGGCTCCAGCGGCGATAAAATGCACGACGACCGGCTTCCCCGACGCTTTGGACCATCCATTCACAAATTGTGCGACTGCACAAATGCACGCGCGCACTCAGAAGATTTTCTGCAACGCTCTCGTCGCCTATGCTATCTAAATCCGAGCTTCGGAGTGATCCCCCGCCCCATGAACAACCAGCGGCCCATAAGCTCTGATGACGAGCACCGGGTGCTCCAGTTCAGGCCGCGCACCGCGCCTTCCCGGCCGGCCCAGCGCGGCAGCGGCACCGTGCAGCCGCTGCGCATCGCACCCGAACGGCTCGACTTGTCGCGCTATGAGCAGCCCCGCGCCGAACCCGACAATTTTCGCCAGCGCATGCTTGCCAACATCGCAGCGCTGGCCTTCACCATTGCTTTGACCGCGATCGGGATCTGGCTCGCGGTCAGCATCGCCGACCTGCGCCGGACCCAGGATTGCGTGCTGATGGGCCGCCGCGACTGTATCAAGATCACGACGCCACACATCTAGAGCCGGTCGCCGCCGGTCGTGCGCCGGGAGGGCTCCGACAGGCATCCCCAGCCTCGTCGCCGCCCTTGTCCGGCTCCATTGAACTCAGGGCGGCGCTCCGATATACGGGCTTTCGACCCGGCCAGAGAGGGGTTAGAGGGCGTCATCAGGGGCGCGATGCCCACCCACCATGCCGCTCTGGAATATCTGAGAAATACCCACAATCTATCAAAGGCTTAGTGATGTCCTCCACATTCGATCAGGTCGCTACGATCATCGCTGAAACCTGCGACATCCCGCGCGACACGATCACGCCGGATAGCCACGCCATCGATGACCTCGGCATCGACAGCCTCGATTTCCTCGATATCGCCTTCGCGATCGACAAGCAGTTCGGCATCAAGCTGCCGCTGGAAAAGTGGACCCAGGAGGTCAACGACGGCAAGGCGACCACCGAGCAATATTTCGTCCTGAAGAACCTGTGCGCCCGCATCGACGAACTGGTTGCGGCCAAGGGTGCGAGCGCCTAAGGGCGCAGTCATGCAACTCGAATACTTCCACATGATCGATCGCATCGTCGACCTCAAGGTCGACGAGAAGACGATCGTCGTCGAAGCCCAGGTCCCCAAGGAAAGCACCGTCTTCGAGGGGCACTTCCCGGGCTATCCGTTGATGCCCGGCGTGCTTCTGATCGAATCGATGGCGCAGGCCTCCGGCTGGCTTCAGCTCGGCGTGTTCAAGTTCGAACGTATGCCGATCCTGGCCGCCGTGAAGGAGGCCAAGGTGCGCGGCTCGGTGTTCCCCGGCGATCTCATGAGCATCGAGGCGAGCCTCACCCACGAGGGCTCCGGCTATGCCATGACCGAGGCCAAGATCAAGGTCGGCGGCAAGCTGCGCGCGAATTCGGCGCTCACCTTCACGCTGATTCCCTTCCCCAATGCGGACATGCGCTCCCACATGGACGCGATCGCCAAGCGCGTCGGGTTTCCGCAACAGGCCGTATCGCCATGACTGACACTTCCGTTTCGAAGCCGGGCCAGACCGAAGTCTGGATCACGGGCATTGGGCTCGCCACCTCGCTCGGCGAGGGCCTGGATGCCAACTGGGCCGCGCTTCAGGAGAAGCGCATCAATGTCGACGAGAAGGGCTTTGCCCCCTACATCGTGCATCCGCTGATGCCGGTCAGCTTCGACAGCCAGATCCCCAAGAAGGGCGACCAGCGCCAGATGGAGGCGTGGCAGCGCATCGGCACCTATGCCGCCGGTCTTGCACTCGATTCCGCCGGCATCAAGGGCAACAAGGATATCCTGTCGAAGATCGACATGGTGGTCGCCGCCGGCGGCGGAGAGCGCGATCTCAACGTCGACACCGGCATTCTCACCGCCGAGGCCAAGGGCGCCAACGCGCCGGGCTTCCTCAACGAGCGGCTGATGAGCGATCTCAGGCCGACGCTGTTCCTGGCCCAGCTCTCCAACCTGCTCGCCGGCAACATCGCCATCGTGCACGGCTTGGGAGGTACCTCGCGCACCTTCATGGGTGAAGAGGTCGCCGGCGCCGATGCCGCGCGCATTGCGCTCGCGCGCATCGCCTCGGGCGAAAGCGACATCGCGCTGGTCGGCGGCTCGCACAATGGCGAACGCAAGGACCTGCTCGTCCTCTACGAATTTGGCGACTTCAACTTGAAGGACAAGTTCGCTCCCGTCTGGGCGCGCAAGGACCATCCCGGCTTCGCGCTCGGCTCGGCCGGCGCTTTCCTGGTGCTGGAATCGAAGGCGCATGCGGAAGCGCGCGGCGCGAAGCCGTTCGCAAAGCTGTCGAGCGTGGTCGCCGACCTCGCCAAGCGCAAGCAGCCCGGCGACATGGCTGCGACCCTGGAGAAGCTGTGGACCCAGTTGCCGAAGCGCGATGGCAAGGGCGCGATCATATCCGGCGCGACCGGTGCCGAGCCCGCGACCTCGGAAGAGCGCAATTTCCTGAAGAACCATGCCGAGTTCCCGGTGCGCTCGACCGGCACGATGTTCGGCCACGCCATGGAGACGCAATTCCCGCTCGGCATCGCGCTGGCCGCACTGTCCATCTCGCGCGGCGCGCTGTTCCCGCCGCATGATTCCACGGGGACCGAGATTGAAATGCAGGGCGCACCCACCCAGATTGTCGTGGTGGGGGCCGGACACTGGCGCGGCGAAGGCATGGCGCTGGTCGAGGCAGTTTAGCTAGCTCAAGCGGGGATCGACATGACTGCACCACGCGACAAACTCGGGCGTCCCGTCGTCGTCGTCACCGGCATGGGCATCATGACCTCGCTCGGCGCCGGCAAGGCCGACAATTGGGCGAAGCTCGTCGCCGGCGAATCCGGCATCCGCACCATCACGCGTTTTCCGGTCGACGGCCTGAAGACCACCATGGCCGGCACGGTCGATTTCGTCAGCGTCGATCCGTTCTCCTCGACCGCCCTGTCCGAGCGGATGGCCGAGCTGGTGACGCAGGAAGCCTTGGAGCAGGCCGGCATCGGCGCCAAGGCCGACTTCCCGGGTCCCCTCTTCCTCGCGGTTGCGCCGGTCGAGGTCGAATGGCCGCAGCGTCGCGAGCTTGGTCGCGCGGTCGGCCAGCAGGACATCACCTACGATGATCTGCTCCGCATTTCCGGCGGCGGCAAGTACAGCGCCTATCATCACCGCTTCATGTTCGGCTCGGTCGCCGCCTACCTCGCCGAGACCTTCGGCACCAAAGGCTCCCCGATCTCGCTGTCGACGGCCTGCGCGTCCGGAGCCACCTCGATCCAGCTCGGCGTCGAAGCGATCCGCCGCGGAGAGACCGATGCCGCGCTGTGCGTCGCGACCGACGGCACGGTCAATCCAGAGGCCATGGTGCGCTTCTCTCTGCTCTCGGCCCTGTCGACCCAGAACGATCCGCCGCAGGCGGCCTCCCGCCCCTTCTCGAAGAACCGCGACGGCTTCGTCATGGCCGAAGGCGCCGGCGCGCTGGTGCTCGAAAGCTATGAGGCGGCGACTGCACGCGGCGCAAAGATCCTCGGCGTGATCGCCGGTTGCGGCGAGCTCACCGATTCCTTCCACCGCACCCGCTCCTCGCCTGACGGCAAGCCGATCATCGGCTGCATGAACAAGACGCTGGCCGATGCCGGCATGGCGCCGGACCAGATCGATCACATCAACGCGCACGGCACCGCGACGCCCGAGAACGACAAGATGGAGTACAACACGACATCGGCCGTGTTCGGCGAGCTTCTGCGGAAGATTCCGGTCACGTCGAACAAATCCATGGTCGGCCACACCATCTCGGCCGCCGGCGCAGTCGAGGCGATCTTCTCGCTGCTCACGCTCGAGCATCAGCGCATTCCGCCGACGATCAACTACGACACCCCGGACCCGACGATCCTGTTCGACGTCGTCGGCAACAAGGCGCGCGATGCCCGCGTCACCGCGGTGATGTCGAACTCGTTCGGTTTCGGCGGCCAGAACGCTTCGCTGATCCTGACCCGCGAACCGGCCTGACCGGACGCATGGCGCTGCTGACTGCGAGCACGAAGGCCCGCGCGCGCGAGGCTGCCAAATCGCTCGGCGGAAGCCTGATTGGCGCCGCGACCGTCGGCCTGCTGCGCACCACGCGCTATTTCGATCCGGTCAAGACCTCCGACTTCTTCGCGCGCGTCGTGAAGACGATCGGCCCGCGCCTGCGCGAGCATCGGATCGGCCGCGCCAATCTCGCCGCTGCCTTTCCGGAGAAATCGCCGGAGGAGATCGAGCAGATCCTGATGGGCGTGTGGGACAATCTCGGCCGCGTCGGCGCCGAATTCGCCCATATGGACAAGGTCTGGGACTACGACCGCGACCATCCCGAGAACAGCCGGATCGAATTGTCGCCGCGCAGCATCGAGCTGTTCGACCGGATCCGCGATGACGGCAAGCCGGCGCTGATCTTCGCCGCGCATCTCGCCAATTGGGAATTGCCGGCGCTCGCCGCCGTCGCGCATGGACTGGAGACCGCGATCCTCTACCGCCGCCCGAACATCGCCTCGGCCGACCGCATCATCCAGGAGATGCGACAGGTCAACATGGGCACGCTGATCCCGGCGGGCCGTGACGCCCCGCTCCGGCTCGCCCAGGCGCTGAAGGACGGCAAGCACGTCGCGATGCTGATCGACCAGTATCTCACCGGCGGCGTCGAGGTCACATTCTTCGGCCGCAAGACCCGCGCCAATCCGATGCTGGCGCGTCTCCTGCGCCAGGTCGAATGCCCGATCCACGGCGTGCGCATCATCCGCCTGCCCGGTGGCCGCTTTCGCGGCGAACTGACCGAAGAGGTCAAGCCGGTCCGCGATGCCGACGGCAAGATCGACATCCAGGGCACGACGCAGGCGATCACGAGCGTGGTGGAAAGCTGGGTGCGCGAGCATCCCGAGCAGTGGCTGTGGCTGCATCGAAGGTGGCGGTAGTTACGTCGCCGTCGCGAGCAGCGAAGCCACGAAGCAATACAGAGTCCCCGCGCAGGGATTCCGGATTGCTTCGCTCGCAATGACGGCAATCCGGCTCAGCGCCCCGTCTTCACCTTGGTCCAGAGCCGGTTGATGATCCTCTGGGTGGCCGGGTCGCGCGCGGTGATGACGAACAACTTCGAGAGCGTCGCCTCGTCCGGATAGATGTTCTTGTCGTTCATGATCTTCGGATCGACCAGCTTCTGGCTGGCGAGATTGCCGCTGGCGTAGGACAGGAAGTCCGAGTTCTTCGCCGCGACCTCCGGGCGGTAGAGATAGTTGATCAGCTCGTATGCTTCATTGACGTTCTTGGCATCCGCGGGGATCGCGAGATTGTCGAAGAACATCTGCGCGCCTTCCTTCGGGATGGCGTAGCCGATCTCGACGCCGCTGCTGTTCTTGGCTTCGGCCGCGCGGGCGCGTGCCTGCATGATGTCGCCGGACCAGCCGACCACGAAGCAGATCTCGCCGGTCGCGAGTGCGCTCAGATATTCGGACGAGTGAAACTTGCGTACGGAGGGCCGGACTTTTGCCACGGCCTCCGCTGCTTTCTCGAGGTCGGCCTGCTTGGTCGAGTTCGGATCGAGCCCGAGCCAGTTCAGCGCCGCCGGAAAGATGTCGTCGGCGGAGTCCAGCATGTGCACGCCGCAATCTTTGAATTTTGCCAGGTTCTCCGGCTTGAAGACGATGTCCCAGCTGTCGATCTTGGCGTCGGGCCCGAGGATCTGCTTCACCTTGACGACATTGTAACCGATGCCGGTCGTGCCCCACATGTAGTTGGCGGCGTAGACGTTGCCGGGGTCGTAGGTCGCAAGGTGCTTGGTCACCATCGGCCAGGCATTGGCGAGGTTCGGCAGTTTCGACTTGTCGAGCTTCTGGAAGATGTTGGCCTTGATCTGGCGCTGCAGGAAATAGGCGGTGGGCACCACGACATCATAGCCGGACTTGCCGGCCATCAGGCGCGTCTCCAACGTCTCGTTGGCATCGAAGGTGTCATAGACCACCTTGATGCCGGTCTCCTTGGTGAAGGCTTCGAGGACGCCAGGCGCGATGTAATTGGACCAGTTGTAGAAGTTGACGACGCGCTCCTCGGCGGCGGCCGCCTGGGAAAGGAACGACACCGCCGCGGTGATTGCGAGACCGAGGCGAACCCCCGAGCGGCCGACCTTCGTCATCTGGTTGCTACCTCTTGCGCCCGCGCACCGCATCCGAGAGCCGCTCCAGCGCGGTATCGAGCGTCTGGTCCTTCTTGGCAAAACAGAAGCGCACCACTGAGGTCACCGGATCCTGCTCATAGAAGGCGGAGACCGGGATCGCCGCGACCTTGTAATCCTTCACGATCCGCCAGCAGAACTCGGTGTCGCTCTCGTTGAGCCCCAGCGGCGACAGGTCGACGGTGAGGAAGTACGTGCCCTGCGACTTCAGCACGGGGAAGCCGAGGCTCTCGAGGCCCTTGGTCAGGCGGTCCCTGCTCCGGGTCAGATCCTTGCGCATCGACAGGAAATAGTCGTCGGATTTGCCGAGGCCGTAGGCGACGGCCACTTGCAGGTTCGGCGCCGTGGTGAAGGTCAGGAACTGGTGCACCTTGGCGGCGACGCGGAGCAGCGGCGGCGCGGCGCAGACGAAGCCGATCTTCCACCCCGTCAGCGAGAAGATCTTGCCGGCCGAGCCGACCTTGATGGTGCGCTCGCGCATGCCGGGGATGGTGATCAGCGGGATATGCTTGTGCTCGTCGAAGGTGACGTGCTCCCACACCTCGTCGCAGATCGCGATGACGTCGAACTCCTGGCAGTAGCGCGCCAGCAGCTCGAGGTCCTCGCGCGGATAGACCACAGCGCTAGGGTTCAGCGGGTTGTTGAACAGGACCGCTTTGGTCTTTGAATTGAACACGCTCTTCAGCATGTCCTCGTTCAGGCGCCAGTGCGGCGGCTCGAGCCGGACGAGGCGCGGAATGCCGCCGGCCTGGCGGATGATCGGCAAATAGGAATCATAGACCGGCTGGAAGCAGACCACCTCGTCGCCGGGCTGCACCACCGCGAGGATCGCCGAGGTCAATGCCTCGGTGCCGCCGGAGGTCACCATGACCTCGCTCATCGGGTCGAGCTTGAGGCCGTGCCAGTGGCCATAATGGGTCGCGATCGCCTGGCGCAGCTCCGGCAGACCCATCATCGACGGGTACTGGTTGTAGCCGTTCAGCGAGGCCTCGGCTGCGGCGCGGCGAATGTCCTCGGGGCCGGGATCGTCGGGAAAGCCCTGGCCGAGATTGATGGCCTCGTTGTCGCGCGCGGCCTGCGACATCGCCTCGAAGATGGTGACGGGAAGATCGGCGAAGACCTTGTTCAGGGACGAGCTTTTGGACATCGGGCCGATCAGCCGCCGAGCCTTGTCGGGAGTCCGGCCGCCTTCCAGCCCAGCATGCCGCCGGCCAGATGCCTGTCGTAAGGCAGGCCCGCCGCCTGCGCCGCCAGCGAGGCCGTCACCGAGCGCTTGCCCGAACGGCAGGCGAACACGACCTCCTTGCCTGCGGGATCGGGGATGGCCTTGGGATCGAAGGTCGAGAGCGGCACCACGACGCCGAAAGGATAGGCCTCGGCCTGAACCTCGTTCGGCTCGCGAACGTCGACGAGCAGATAGCGTCCTTCCGCGACACCTTTGGAGACCTCGTCCGGGGTCAGATCCTGCACTTGATTTGCCACATCATCCTCCAACGTCGCGGCCGCGCACCGGGGCGATCCCGGCTGGCGGCAACCTCGCCTCTCGGGAGACGAAAATCAAGCGCTACAAAGGCTTGAGCCGCGCGGCGCAAGTTAAAGCTAAATCGCAGCGACTTGAAGTCCGCTTTGAATCCGGGCCCTAGATCGCCACCTGCGTACCGACCTCCACGACGCGGCCGCTCGGGATCTGAAAATAATCGGTGGCGTCGTTGGCGGAGCGGCTCAGCGAGATGAACAGCCGGTCCTGCCAGCGCGGCATGTCGGAATGGGCCGCGGGCTTGAGCGCTCTGCGTGACAGGAAGAAGGAGGTCGACATGATGTCGAACTGCCAGCCCAGCTTGCGGGCGATCGCGAGCGCCTTCGGCACGTTGGGCGATTCCATGAAGCCGAACTTCAGCGTCACCTTGGAGAAGGTCGGCGAGATCTGCTCCAGCCTCACGCGGTCGGCCGGATCGATCCGCGGGGTCTGCGCGGTCTCGATGGTAAGAATGACATTCTTCTCGTGGAGCACCTTGTAGTGCTTCAAGCTATGCATCAGCGCGGTCGGCGCGCTGAGCGGGTCCGAGGTCAGGAACACCGCGGTGCCTGGGACTCGTTGCGGCGGCCGTTTCTCCAGCATGGCCACGAGGTCCGCGAGCGGGAATTCGAGCTTGCGCGACTTCTCGAACAGCAGACGGCTGCCGCGCCGCCACGTATACATCAGGATGACCATGAGCGCGCCGAGCGCCAGCGGCATCCAGCCGCCCTCGAACACCTTCAGGAGGTTCGCGGTCAGGAAGGTCAGATCCAGGAACAAGAACGGTGCGATCAGCACCCCGGCGGCGAGCGGCGGCCATCGCCAGTCCTTCCAGATCACGACGAAGCCCATCATTGCCGTGACCACCATGGTGCCGGTGACCGAGATGCCGTAGGCGGAAGCCAGGGCGCTGGACGAGCGGAACAAGAGCACCAGCAGCACCACTGCGACGAGCAGCAACTGGTTGATGCGGGGGATGAAGATCTGGCCGGAATGAGCTTCCGACGTATGGCGAATTTCGAAGCGCGGCAATAGGCCGAGCTGGATCGCCTGCCGCGTCAGCGAATAGGCGCCGGTGATGACGGCCTGGCTCGCGATGACCGTGGCGGCGGTGGCCAGCACGACCATGCTGCCGCGGAAAAAGCCTTGCGGAAAGAGCTGGAAGAACGGGCTCACGATCGCGCCGGGGTCGCTGAGGACAAGCGCCCCTTGCCCTAGATAGTTGAGCGCCAGCGACGGCAGCACGATGGAGAGCCAGGCAAACTGGATCGGCCGCTTGCCGAAATGGCCGAGGTCGGCATAGAGCGCCTCGGCGCCGGTGACTGCCAGGAACACGGCGCCCAGGGTCACGAAGCCGATGATGCCATGGTGCAGCATGAAGGACACCGCATAGAGCGGGTTGAGCGCAAGCAGCACCTGCGGCTGCTGGATGATCGGATGGACCGCCGCTGCCGCGATGACTGCGAACCACACGCACATGATCGGGCCAAAGAACGCTGCGACGCGCGCCGTGCCGCGGGACTGCACAGCGAACAGACAGACGAGGATCACGATGGTCAGCGGAACGATATAGGGCTCGAATGTCAGGGTGACGTCCTTCATGCCCTCGATTGCGGACAGCACCGACAGGGCCGGCGTGATCACGGCATCGCCATAGAACAGGGCTCCGGAAATGATGCCGAGCAGGACGATGGTTCCCCCGCCGGTGCCAACCGCCCGTTGGGCCAGCGCCATCAGCGCCAGGGTGCCGCCCTCACCGTTGTTGTCGGCCCGGAGAAGGATCACGACGTATTTGAGCGTCACCACGATGATGAGCGCCCATAGGATCAGGGAGAGCACACCGAGCACGGCTGCCGGCGTCGGCAATCCCTCCGCACCCGAGGCCGCCATCACGGCCTCGCGGAACGCGTAGAGCGGGCTGGTGCCGATGTCGCCATAGACGACGCCGATGCTGCCGAGGGTCAGTGCACCGAAACGGGCCGTTGTGTGGGCCTCGCCATGCCCATTGGCCGCCGCCGTTTCCGGGGCAGGAACTGCTGCTACGTCGGTTGTCATGGGAGAGCCCAGTGGCCTCAAAATGCTTCACTGCACAACGGCGGAGGAGCGCGCGGCTTATAGTCTTGCGCCAGCGGCATGGCCTAGCCTGTTTGCGGGCCGGAGCCATGCAGATATGCATGGCTTTGCCGATGCACTTAGATGGTGACCTGGGTTCCGACTTCAACCACCCGCCCGGTGGGAATCTGGAAGTAGTCGGTGGCATCGTTGGCCGACCGGCTCAGCGCGATGAACAAATGGTCCTGCCACAGCGGCATGCCCGACTGCGCCGACGCCTTCAGCGACCTTCGCGACACGAAGAAGGATGTCGACATGATGTCGAATTGCCAGCCCTGCTTGCGCGCGATCGCAAGCGCCTTGGGCACGTTCGGCTGCTCCATATAGCCGAAGCGCAGACGGACCTTGGAGAACTTGTCGCTGATCTTCTCCATCCGGAACCGCTCCGACAGATCGACCCGCGGCGTGTGCGCGGTCTCGATGGTCAGGATCACGTTGTGCTCGTGCAGCACCTTGTTGTGCTTGAGATTGTGCAGAAGCGCGGTCGGCACGAAGGCGGGATCGCTGGTCAGGAACACCGCCGTGCCCTTGACGATATGCGGCGGCCGCTTCTCCAGGCTGCCGACCAGATCGTCCAGCGGCACCTCGATCCGTCGCGTCTTCTGGATCAGGATTCCGGACCCCTTGCGCCAGGTCCAGATCGTCCCTGCCATGACGACGCCGAACAGCAGCGGCACCCAGGCGCCGTCGAGCAGCTTGAGCAGGTTGGCGCTGAAGAAGCTCAAATCGACGATCACGAAGGGCACGATCACGGCTGCGGCCGTTGCCGCGCGCCAGTTCCACAGCTTCCAGATCACGACGAAACCCATGATGCCGTCGACGACCATGGTGGTGGAGACGGCAATGCCGTAGGCCGAGGCCAGATTGCTGGGGGTGTGGAACAGCAGCACCAGCAGCATCACGCCGATCAGCAACAGGCGGTTGACGCGGGGCAGATAGATCTGGCCGGCGTGGGATTCGGAGGTGTAACGCACCTCGAAACGCGGCAAGAGACCGAGCTGCACGGCCTGATAGACCAGCGAATAGGCGCCCGTGATCACCGCTTGGCTCGCGATCACGGTTGCCGCCGTCGCAAGTCCGACCAGCGGCAGCACCAGGCTGTCGGGCACCATGCGGTAGAAGGAATGTTCGATCGCGCTGGGATCGGACAGCACGAGCGCCCCCTGCCCGAAATAGTTGATCAAGAGGGCCGGCAGCACGAAGAACATCCACGCCGACTGGATCGGCTTGCGCCCGAAATGGCCGAGATCGGCATAAAGCGCCTCGCCGCCGGTCACCGCCAGAAACACGGCGCCAAGCGTGACGAGGCCGATGATGCCGTGCGACAGCACGAATTGCACCGCGTAATAGGGATTGATTGCCGCGAGCACGGTGGGGTCGTCGGCAATGTGCACGGCCCCCATCACCGCAATCACGGCGAACCAGACGACCATCACCGGCCCGAAGGCCGATGCGACCAGGGCGGTTCCCTTGCTCTGGACCGCGAACAGCAGCACCAGGATGAGGACAGTCAGCGGCACCACATAGTGCTCGAGCGCGGGCGTTGCGAGCTTGAGGCCCTGCACTGCCGACAGCACCGAGATCGCCGGTGTGATCATGGAATCGCCGATGAACATGGAAGCGCCGACCACACCGAGCGCGAGCAGAACCCAGCTTCGTCGCCCGAGCGCGCGCTGGCCGAGCGCCATCAGCGAGAGCGTGCCGCCCTCCCCGTTATTGTCGGCGCGCAGCAGCAGCAGCACGTATTTGGCGGTGACGACGATCAGCAGCGCCCACAGAATCAGCGAGAGCACGCCCAGCACGATGACCCGCGACACCGGCTCGCCATGGGCCGCGCCCTTGACCGCCTCGTGGAATGCATAGAGCGGCGAGGTGCCGATATCCCCGAAGACGACGCCGATGCTCCCGAGCGTAAGGGCCCAAAAGCCTGTTTTGACCGGTTGCCCGTCCTGGGTCTCGGTCGATGTGATGCTCGCCGTCATGGGGGTGAAAAACGCTTCCGTCCCTGAATTGATCCGGCGCCTTTTGACGCTTCCCGCGCGCGTGTCAATTGGCCCCCCACCTTAGCAGGCCTTGAGACGGATGCTGTGACGGTGCGGCCACGCTTGTCGCCCGCGCGACGACATGTCTCAGGTATAATCGTAGTGCAAGAGGGTCACGGCTTCAGATTGGGCGGCAGCGGCGGATCTTCACGCATCAGGGTGATGGTCACCCGACGGTTGGCAGCGAGCGAGGGATCGTCCGGAAACAGCGGCTGCGTATCCGCCTTGCCCGAGACGGCGAAGATGTGCGACGGCGGCAGGCCTTCGCGTTCGAGGATCTGTCGCACGGCGTTGGCGCGGTCTGCCGACAGGTCGAAGGCGCCGTAGTCGCTGCGGGTCGGCACGAATCCGGCCGCGGTGTGGCCGGTGATGGAAACCCGCAGCGGGGTGGCCTTGAGTGGGATCGCTAGCTTCTCGACCAGGCGCCGCGTGCGGTCGTAAGGCACCTTGGAGCCGTCGGCGAACATCGAGCGGCCGTCCTGGTCGACGATCTCGAGATTGAGGCCCTGCTTGGTCTCCTCGAACATGATGTGCTTGGACATCTCGGTCAGCTCCGGCATGTCCTGCAACGCCTGGCGCAGCGAGGCTGCGGCCAGGGCGAAATTGCGGTCGACCTTGATCTTCGCGCCGGAGGTCTTCTCGCGATCCTCCTGATCCGGCGTCGGCGTGTTGGACGAATCTTCGGGCTGGATGTGGTCGACGTTCTTGAGCCGCGGACGCGTCGGCAGGCCGTCGGATTCGACGATGCCGGAGTAGCGCGCTTCGGTCTGCACGCCGAACGCCTCGCGCATCGAGCCCGCGACGATCTTGAGCTTGTTGGCATCCTGCGTCGAGAACGCGACCAGCATCACGAAGAACGCCAGCAGCAGCGCCATCAGGTCGGCGAAGGTTACGAACCAGCCGTGGCCGCCGCCGTGAGCATCGCCGCGCTTTTTCTTGGCCATCTCTCAAATCCCGGCGGCGGCCTCAAGCCGGCACCGGCTCGCCTTCGGTGTGACGATGCTTCTCCGGCAGATAGGCCAGCAGCATTTCGCGCACGAGCGTTGGGCTCTTGGAGTCGCGGATCATCAGGATGCCGTCGATGATCAGGGTGCGGTTCGTCTCTTCGTCCAGCAGCTTGCCGTGCAGCTTGTCTGCGATCGGCAAGCAGATCAGGTTGGCGACGACGGCGCCGTAGAGCGTCGCCAGCAACGCGGTGGCCATGAACGGACCGAGCTTGGAAGGATCCGACATGTTGGAGAACATCTGCACCATGCCAAGCAGCGTGCCGATCATGCCGAACGCCGGAGCGCAGTCACCGACGGCGCGATAGATCTTGCTGCCTTCGTCGAGGTGCATCAGGAAGTTGTCGCGGTCGCGCTCCAGATTGTCGCGAATGAAATCGAGATCGTAGCCGTCGGCGACGTAGCGGATGCCCTTGGCGAGGAACGGCTCGTCCGTCTCGACCTTTTCCAGTCCGACCGGGCCCTGCTTGCGGGCGATTTCGGCGATGCGGGCGAGCTCGTCGACGAGGTCGTGGGCCGAAAGGCGGCTCAGGGTAAAGGCAAACTTCGCGCCGAGCGGCACGCCGTGGATCATCGCAGACAGTGGAAAGCGGATCATTGTTGCGGCGAACGAGCCGCCGAAGATGACGATGACGGCGTGGATGTCGTAAAACATCCCGAAGCTGCCGCCCATCAAGATCAGGGTCGACACCACAGTGGCGCCCGCCACCAAGCCGACAAGTGTTGCGATATCCATTACTGACTCCAACACGTACGCAACAACGGCTGTCCTGGCCGCTGGCGCGGCCCAACCCGAACCGCATCGCAGGACCCTAGAGCCCCGCCCTTAAAGCCGCGTAAAGGTTAAGTCCGGACAGCGCGGCATCCGCCGCTGCGAACACCGGAATTGCCGTCCAGCGACAAGAATCTCAACACTTCGCTAACCATGCAGATAGCGTCGGCCCACGGTTCGGCTGCGGCCCTGCGCCACATCCGGAACGGGGGATGAATTGCTATTCTGAAGGCCGGTCGCATGCTGGATCGCGGGAGCCGTCGCGATGTTGACGCTGTTCAGTGTTCTTACTGCGCTGCCGGCGGTGCTGGCACTTCACCTGCTCGAACCGGAGCTCGTCCTGCCGGTCTTCAGCCTCGTGCTCTTTGCAGAGGCGGCTTTCGCCGTGATCTTGGCGCGCCTGATTCCCATCCCGGACAATGCGGACAGCATCACCCTGTTGGACCTCGCCGGCGGGTTCACCCTGATCGGATGCGCCGCAGCGGTGTTCGGCGAGCCGGACCAGGCGGTCCTGTTTCTGACGGAACAAGGCGACCCGCGGCCGGCGTCGCGGCCGTAGGTCGTCCCTGCCTGGAGCCTGATCTGAAAGAGTGTGCAGCGGTTTCCGTTCCGACACACCCGATCGATCCTGATCTCATCACGCTTCAATGGATCTCCGCCGAGCGCTTCAGCGCGGCCTTCAGCTTCTCCAGAGAGAAGTCGGGGCTGCGGGCAATCTCCAGGATCGGCGTTTCACGGCGGCCGCAGAGCTCGGCAGCCTCGGGCAGCTTTGCCGCGACGTCGAGCGGGATCACGATGGCGCCGTGCTGGTCGGCATGGATCAGGTCGTCCGACCTCACGGTCATGCCGGCAACGCGCACCTCACCGCCAAAATTCTCGGCATGCACCCAGGCGTGCGACGGGCCGATCGAGCCGGCCAGTGCCTGGAAGCCGGGCGCCCATTGCGGGATGTCTCGGATCGAGCCGTCGGTGATGACGCCGAGGCAGCCGAGCGCCTTGTGCACGTTGCTCTGCACCTCGCCCCAAAACGCGCCATAGCCGACATCAGGACCGTCGATGTCCTGGATCACCGAGATGCGCGGACCGTGCCCGGTGCCGACATACTCGTAATACTGGATGCGGCGCTTGGACTGCTCCTCGGCGGGAAGCGAGGATTTCAACACCGAACGGATGGTCACCGTGCGGGCATATCCGACGATCGGCGGCAAATCGGGGAACGGACAGACCAGTTGCTTGGTGGTGTAGCCGATCAACCGTCGCTCGGGCGCCACGATCTCCATGGCATTGCAGATCGTCGGCGTATCGTAGCGGCCCAGTGCCTCGAGGACGGAAGCGGGCAGCGGCCCGGTCGCGGTATCAGTCACGGCGTTCTCTCCCAGATTGGCGGCGATTGATGGCGCGATGCCGCCGTCACACGGGCGATATAGCCGAGATCGGGCTCCGACCCAACTCAGGCAGGCCTCATGGCAGATATCCGCGAAGAACGCTCAGTGCAGCCGACCGGGCCGGTCGTCATCCTGCGGCGGCTCCGACAGGTTCGACAGCGTCGGCGCAGAAGGAGGTGACGAGACTTCCCCTTCCGCAGGCGCGGCGGCTTGCAGTGCGCGCGCCTGGTCGCGGTAGGATTTGTAGCCGAGCGGCAGGCAGAGCAGATAAAGCACCGTGCCGATCGACAGCACGTGCCAGGGATAGGCAATCAGGAGCGCGATGAAAACGATCACGGCGACGAACGCGGGCAGCACCAGCTCCGGCGGCACGCGCATGCGCTTGGTCTTGCCGGAGAATACCGGCAGGCGCGACACCATCAGAAAGGCGATCAGAAGCGTATAGGCCGCCGTCACCGCCACAGGGGTGCGGCCGAGATCGAGGAACGCGATGTAGATCGGCAGAAGCACCGTGATTGCGCCGGCCGGCGCCGGCACGCCGGTAAAGAAATTGGCCGCGAAGGCCGGCTTGTTCGGATCATCCATGGTGGCGTTGAAGCGCGCGAGACGCAGGCCGCCGGAGATTGCGAATACCATCGCAGCGATCCAGCCGGCATTGCCGAGCTCGTGCAGCTGCCAGAAATACAGCATCAGGCCGGGCGCCACGCCGAAATTGACGAAATCCGCGAGGCTGTCGAGTTCGGCGCCGAACTTGGACTGCCCCTTGATCATGCGCGCGATGCGGCCGTCGATGCCGTCGAGCGCCGCGGCGAACACGATGGCGTAGACGGCGAGCGACATCCGCCCCTCGATCGACAGGCGGATCGAGGTCAGGCCGGCGCAAATAGCCAGCAGGGTGATGACGTTGGGGACCAGCATCCGCACCGGGATCGGTCGGAACCGCCGGCGGCGCGCATCGGGATATTTGAAGTCATAGGGCGTCATTGCTCACCTCGAGCGAGATATAGCAAGTCACGCCTCCCTCCGCCATTGCGGCGGAAGGCCTGCAAGCACCGACTATCGGTCAATTGGTGCGGTAGACCCGGCTCGGGTCGTCGCCGGCAAGGTCGGCCAGGATCGTCTCTCCGGCAATCGCGGTCTGCCCTTCCGAGACCAGCGCCTTGGTGCCCACGGGCAAATAGACGTCGAGGCGCGAGCCGAAGCGGATCAGGCCGAAGCGCTCGCCGGCGCCGATCGACTGTCCCTCCTTGACGAAGCAGACGATGCGCTTGGCAACGAGGCCGGCGATCTGGACAACGCCGATCCGCGCCGTCGGCGTCGTGATCACCAGCGAGTTGCGCTCATTATCCTCGCTCGCCTTGTCGAGCTCGGCGTTGATGAAGAGACCCGGACGGTACGCGATGCGGTCCACCCTGCCAGCTACGGGCGCGCGATTGACGTGGCAATTGAACACGCTCATGAACACCGAAATGCGCGGCAACGGCCGGTCGCCGAGGCCGAGTTCGGCCGGCGGCAGCGCCATGGTGATCATCGAGACGCGGCCGTCGGCGGGCGACACAACCAGCCCTTCACGGACGGGTGTCACGCGGATGGGGTCGCGGAAGAACAGCGCGCACCAAACGGTGAGGATCGTGCCGATCCACCCCAATGGCGACCACAGCCAGAACAGGAGCAGGCTTGCCAGCGCAAAGCCACCGATGAAGGGATAGCCCTCCTTATGGATCGGCGGGATTTGACGCTGGATCGAATCGAGAATGGACATCGCTATCTGCCGGTCGGAGTTTAATGGCGGGTCGTCGCGCGCGCTTGTTTAGGCCAGACTTGGGACCCGAGACAAGATCACTCCACCGCCGCAGGCCTCGTCAGGACATCATCGACCGGCGGCGGCTGCCGGTTGGGTGCCTCGCTGCTGTCAGCCATCCTGGCCAGCTTCTCGCGCGCCGCCTCGGCCTCGCGCTGCCTGTTCCACATGCTCGCATAGAGGCCGCCCTGCGCCAGCAGCTTCGCGTGGGTGCCGCGCTCGGCGATGCGTCCCTGATCCAACACGATGATCTCGTCGGCGCCGACGATGGTCGAAAGACGGTGCGCGATCACCAGCGAGGTGCGGTTCTTTGCCACGCGGTCGAGCGCACCCTGGATCTCGTGCTCGGTGTGGGTGTCGAGCGCCGATGTCGCCTCGTCCAGCACCAGGATCGGCGGCGCCTTGAGCACCGTGCGCGCGATCGCGACGCGCTGCTTCTCGCCGCCTGACAGCTTCAGGCCGCGCTCGCCCACCTGGGTCTCGTAACCCTTCGGCGCCATGCGGATGAAATGATCGATCTGCGCCAGCCGCGCCGCTTCCTCGACTTCGGCATCGCTGGCGTCCCAGCGACCGTAGCGGATGTTGTAGCGGATGGTGTCGTTGAACAGCACGGTGTCCTGCGGCACCATGCCGATCGATGCGCGCAGGCTGGCCTGCGTGACGTCGCGGATGTCCTGGCCGTCGATCAGGATCTTGCCGCCGGAGACGTCATACAGTCGGAACAGGAGGCGCGAGATCGTCGACTTGCCCGCACCGGACGGGCCGACGATCGCGATCGTCTTGCCGGCCGGCACCTCGAAGCTGATGCCTTTCAGGATCGGCCGCGACGGCTCATAGGCAAAGCGCACCTCCTCGAAGCGCACCGTGCCGGCGGAGATGACCAGCGGCTTCGCGTCAGGCGCATCCTTGATCTCGGCCTCGCGCCCCAGCACACTGAACATCTTCTCGATGTCGATGATCGCCTGCTTGATCTCGCGATAGACCATGCCCATGAAGTTGAGGGGCTGGTAGAGCTGGATCATCATGGCGTTGACCAGCACGAAATCGCCGACCGTGTTGGTACCATTGCGCACGCCCATCGCGCACATCAGCATGGTCGCGGTCAGGCCCAGCGTGAAGATCACTGCCTGCCCGGTATTGAGCACCGCGAGCGAAGTATAGGTGCGGACGCTCGCCTCTTCGTAGCGCTCGACCGATTTGTCATAGCGCTGCGCCTCGCGCGCCTCGGCGCTGAAATACTTCACGGTCTCGTAGTTGAGCAGCGAGTCGATCGCCTTGGTGTTCGCCTCGGTGTCGGAATCGTTCATCTTGCGGCGGATGCCGATCCGCCACTCGGTCGCGATGTAGGTGTAGTACATATAGAGCGTGACCGTGATCAGCGTGGCGACCACATAACGCCAGTCGAATTGCCAGAGCAGCACGGCCAGCAGCAGCGAGACCTCGACGATGGTCGGGATCAGTTGCAGGATCACCATGCGCACGATGACCTCGATGCCCTCGCGGCCGCGCTCCAGCACGCGCGTCAGGCCGCCGGTCTTGCGCTCGAGGTGGAAGCGCAGCGACAGCTCGTGCATGTGGATGAAGGTGAGGGTCGCAAGCTTGCGCACAGCATGCATGGCGACACGGGCGAAGATGCCGTCGCGCCATTGCGTCAGCACGGCCATCAGGATGCGCATCACGCCGTAGCTCGCGGTGAGCAGCAGCGGCGAGGCAATCACCCAGAGATGCCAGTTGTCGGCCGCGACCGGCGCGGTATTGGCGCCGGTCAGCGCATCCGTCGCCCACTTGAAGCTGAATGGCACCGCGAGCGTGATCAGCTTGGCGGCGAGCAGCAGCACCAGCGACCAGACCACCCGCATCTTCAGATCGACGCGATCGCCCGGCCAGATATAGGGCCACAGATGCGCCAGCGTGCCCATTAGCGTGCCTCCGGCCTGCGGTCCTCCTGCAGGAGGATCAGGAACGTTGGCGCCGTCGAACGATTGAGGTTGGTCCATCAAGATGCCTGACAGCCCGCCGGGTGCGGGCGCAACTGCGATTTGCGATTTTCGTCCGTCATATAGAGCCTTCCTGATGCCAACGCACCCCGCCAGATGGCGAATTCTCGATTGTTCATCGTCATTTACCGGTAGGTTTCCGGGAGTATCGAATCACCGATTGGGCTTGACGCCTCTTCGCTGCAATGCATCATGGTATCAATGAGCACGATCAAAACCGTCTGCGTCTATTGCGGCTCCGGCCCTGGAACCAATCCCAACTTCATCGAAGCGGCGAAGGCGCTCGGCAAAGCGCTGGCGGAAAGCAAGATCCGCCTCGTTTATGGCGGCGGCTCGCTGGGCCTGATGGGTGCGGTCGCAACCTCCGTGCTGGATCACGGCGGCACCGTTACCGGCATCATTCCCGACTTTCTGCGGATGCGGGAGAACGCGCTGACTCGCGTGCAGGAAATGGTCGTCACGCCGGACATGCACGAACGCAAGCGGCTGATGTTCGAGCGCTCGGATGCCTTCGTCGCCTTGCCCGGCGGGCTCGGCACGCTGGAGGAGCTGGTCGAGCAGCTGACCTGGCAGCAGCTCGGCCGTCACGCCAAGCCCGTGCTGCTCGCCAATGTCGACGGCTTCTGGGAGCCGTTATTCTCCCTGGTCGCGCACATGCGCGAAACCCAGTTCATCCGGGCCGGCCTGTCCGTCGATATCCTGAAGGCGGACAAGATCGAGGAGATCATTCCGCGGCTGCGCGCCGCGGCTGCACAGATTCCCGACAGCGAGCAGGATCTCGCACCCGACGTGGCGCGGCGGCTGTAGCTCGCCTGCTATTCCTGCGGAAAGGTCACCGCTTCGATGCGGTTGCCATCGGGATCGAGGACGAAGGCCGCGTAGTAACGCACGCGGTCGTGGGGGCGGACGCCGGGCGAGCCATCGGAGGCGCCGCCCGCGGACAACGCCGCGGCGTGAAACGCATCCACTTCGCTGGTCGTCTTCGCCCGCAGGCAGATGTGCACGCCGCTCTCCGGCGCGACACGCGCCATGCCTTCGCGCAAGTTGATCCAGAACTCCGGATAGGTCTTGCCGAACCCGATCGTCCGCGGCCGCGTCACGAGGCGCGAAAGGCCCAGCGCGGCGAGCGTCGCCTCGTAGAATTTCGCGGCGCGATCGAGATCGCTGACACCTACGGAGATGTGGTCGATCATGGCCGTGCTCCCTCCCCCGCCGTCATTCCGTGGCACGCGAAGCGTGAACCCGGAATCTCGAGATTCTCAGGTGCGCAACTGCGCACCATGGTTCGGTCCTGCGGACCGCCCCGGAATGGCCCCGCTATAGTTACGCCGGCGCCCCCGACTTCACCAGTTTGTAGATCACCGAATCCATTAGCGCCTGGAAGGAGGCGTCGATGATGTTCGGGGACACGCCCACTGTGGTCCAGCGGTCGCCGTTCTCGTCCTCGCTCTCGATCAGCACGCGCGTGACCGCACCGGTGCCGCCGTTGAGGATACGCACGCGATAGTCGATCAGCCTCAGGCCCTCGATGTATTTCTGGTACTCGCCGAGGTCCTTGCGCAGGGCGACGTCCAGCGCGTTGACCGGGCCATTGCCTTCGGCGGCCGAGATCAGATGCTCGCCTGCGACGTCGACCTTGACGACCGCGAGCGCAACGGTGACCCGCTCTCCCAGCGCGTTGTAGCGCTGCTCGACGTTGACATCGAATTGCTCGACCTCGAAATATTGCGGTACCTTGCCGAGCGTGCGGCGCGCCAGCAGCTCGAACGAAGCGTTGGCCGACTCATAGGCGTAGCCTTGTGCCTCGCGCTCCTTCAATTCCTCGACGAGGCGCGTCAGCTTGGGATCGCTCTTGTCGTAAGCAATGCCGGCACGATCGAGCTCGGCGATGACGTTGGAGCGGCCGGCCTGATCGGACACCAGCACCTTGCGATGATTGCCGACGAGTTCCGGCAGCACGTGCTCGTAGGTCTGCGGATCCTTCAGCACGGCGGAGGCGTGGATGCCGGTCTTGGTGACGAAGGCGCTCTCGCCGACGTAAGGAGCATGCCGGTTCGGCGCGCGGTTGAGCATGTCGTCGAGCGTGCGCGAGACTTTTACGAGGGTCGCCAGCTTCTCCGTCGTGACGCCGATCTCGAAGGATTCGGCAAAACCCTTCTTGAGCTTCAGCGTCGGGATCAGCGAGCAGAGATTGGCGTTGCCGCAGCGCTCGCCGAGACCGTTGAGGGTGCCCTGGATCTGCCGCGCGCCGGCGCGCACCGCGGCGAGCGAGTTGGCTACCGCCTGCTCCGTGTCGTTATGGGCGTGGATGCCGACATGGTCGCCCGGGATGTGCGTCGTCACCTCTTTGACGATGGCCTCGACCTCATCAGGCATGGTGCCGCCATTGGTGTCGCAGAGCACCACCCAGCGCGCACCAGCCTCATAGGCCGCTTTGGCGCAGGCCAGCGCGAATCCCGGGTCTTCCTTGTAGCCGTCGAAGAAGTGCTCGCAGTCGAGCATCACCTCGCGGCCGGCGGCCTTCGCGGCCGCGACGCTGTCGCGGATCGAGGCGAGGTTCTCCTCTTTCGTCGTCTCCAGCGCGACGCGAACCTGATAGGCCGACGACTTCGCCACGAAGCAGATCGCATCCGCCTTGGCCTCCAGGAGGCCGGCGACACCGGGGTCGTTGGAGACGGAGCGCCCTGCCCGCCGCGTCATGCCGAACGCGGTAAAGCGCGCATGATTGAGCTTCGGCTTGGTCGCGAAGAATTCGCTGTCCAGCGGATTGGCGCCGGGGTAGCCGCCCTCGACATAGTCGATGCCGAGATCGTCGAGCATCGCCGCGATGACCTGCTTGTCGGCCAGCGTGAAATCGACGCCGTTGGTCTGCGCCCCGTCGCGCAGCGTGGTGTCGAACAGGTAGAGACGCTCCTTGCTCATTGCCCCGCTCCGAGCGCCTTCTTCATCGTGGTGTTGGCGAGCCACTCGTCGTTGATGGTGACGCTGTTGCGCTGCTGGGCAGTGTAGCCTCGCTTGGCGAAGAAGCCCTGCGCGGTGTCGCTGGCATCGACCGAAAGGCTTTGCGCGCCGCGGCCGCCCGCAAGCTTCTCCAGCGCGTCGACCAGCATGGTCGCGATGCCCTGCCCGGCCACGGCCGGATGCACATAGAGCATGTGAATGTGATCGTTGCCGCGCAGCGAGGCGAAGCCGACGGGCGAGCCCTCGAGCGTCGCGATCAGCGTGAGGTCGGCCGCAAGCCGCTTCCCAAACTCCTCGTCCTCGGCCGCCGCCATCCAGGCTTCCTGCTGCGCCTCGCTGTAGTCGTCGCCGGTCAATCCCGCGATGCTGGCGGCGAAGATCGCGGCAAGCACCGGCACGTCAGCAGGCAGGAAGGGCCGCAAGCCGGGCTTGGGATGCGCTTGTGCCATCGTGTTCACCACATTCCGTAGAGCTTGAGCACCAGCGCCACGGCGCCGGCCAGCAGCGCGATCTTCAGCGCGATGTAATAGAGCCAGTGCCGCGGGAAAGGCGTATCGGGCCGCTTCATCGTGCGATCTCCCATGTCGTACCTTCCTTTGAGTCCTTGATCGCAACGCCCATCGCGGCGAGCAGATCGCGAATACGGTCGGACTCGCCAAAATCCTTGCGGCTGCGGGCAGCCGTCCGCTCCGCAATCAAGCGCTCGACCTCGTTGGCATTGACCCCGCTCGCCTGCTGCTTTCGTCCTTCCCACTGCGCCGCGCTTTCGGAGAGGAAGCCAAGCAGCCGCAACGAGCCAGCCAACGCGCTCACGTCGTTGCCGCGCAGGCCGTGCAGCGCCGCGATCGCCAGCGGCGTATTGAGGTCATCGAGCAGCGGCTCGATCACGGAAGCTGCGGGCTTCCCGGGCGCGGCGTCGGCTGCGAGGCGGTACCAGTCGTCGAGCGTCTTGGCGCTCTCCTCCAGCGACTTCATGGTCCAGTCGATCGGCGAGCGGTAGTGCGTCTTGAGCATGTTCAGCCGAAGCACCTCGCCCGGCCAGTCGGCGAGCAGCTCATGGATGGTGATGAAGTTGCCGAGCGACTTCGACATCTTCTCGCTCTCGACCTGCAGGAAGCCGTTATGCATCCAGTAATTGGCCATGCGCTCCCGGTGGAAGGCGCAGCAACTCTGCGCGACCTCGTTCTCGTGATGCGGGAATACGAGATCGATGCCGCCGCCATGGATGTCGAAATGCTCGCCGAGATGCTTCCAGGCCATGGCCGAGCACTCGATATGCCAGCCCGGACGGCCCTCGGCCTTGATGCCGGCCGGCGACGGCCATGACGGCTCGCCCGGTTTCGACGGCTTCCACAGCACGAAGTCGGTCGCATCCCGCTTGTAAGGCGCGACGTCGACACGGGCGCCTGCGATCATCTCGTCGAGCGAACGCTTCGACAGCGCGCCATAGCGCGGCAGCGAGGAATTCGCCGCGTTCATCGCCTGCGGCGAGAACAGCACGTGGTCCTCGGCGACGTAGGCAAAGCCGCCGGCGATCAGCCGCTCGATGATCTCGCGCATCTCGCCGATATGCTCGGTCGCACGGGGCTCGACGGTCGGCCGCAAGCAGCCGAGCGCATCGACGTCAGCGTGAAACTGCCTTCCGGTCTGCTCGGTGACCTTGCGAATGGCCTCGTTCAGCGGCAGGCCGGGGAAATCGCGCGCCGCGCGGTCGTTGATCTTGTCATCGACGTCGGTGATGTTGCGGACATATTTGACATGCGCTTCGCCGTAAATGTGGCGCAGCAGGCGAAACAGCACGTCGAACACGATCACCGGCCGCGCATTGCCGATATGGGCGAAGTCATAGACGGTCGGTCCGCAGACATACATGCGGACGTTGTTCGCATCGAGCGGCAGGAAGGTGCGCTTTTCCCGGCTCAGCGTATCGTAAAGACGCAATTCCATGACAACCCATCCCTCTCGGCCGGGCGTCCAGGGCTCTCAGTGTGATTGAGAAAAGACGGCTCCAGCCAGCGAATCGCTAGCTCGTAATCTCGCGGCAAATGGCGCAAATGGCGAGGAGACCGTGCATGCGTCACATATGGGCCACCACCGGCCCCGGCGTCAAGAGCCGCGAAAATGCCGCTTTTGGCTCCGCAAAGCGCGGACCCACCCCGATGGTTCATGATCCCCTAACCATTTGAGGCCATTCTGGAACCCGCAGTTCCTTCGTTTTTGCCCCGGTATTTTCATGCGATCCCTGCTCGCGCTCATTTTCAGCGCTTCCGTCCTTGCGATCTCCTGCGCTTCCGCCGAGACCCGCCTCTTCATCATCGCCGACCGGTTCGACCAGTGCCTCGCCAAGGGCGACAAGTGCGGCGCATCCGCCGCCCGCACCTATTGCCAATCACGAGATTTTGCCCAGGCATCAAGCTACCGCCGGGTCGATCCCGACGAAATTACCGGCTCCGTCCCCAAATCCGGCGCAAACTGCTCCCATGGCCATTGCGACGAATATGTCGCAATCACTTGCCAGCGCTGAATTCGCGCGGAGCTGGCGGACCTTAGGCCCCATCTTTGGCCCTTGAAACGACGTGACGATGCCGCAGGAAGCGGCTATGGGAGGACGCGCTTGGGCCCCTCAGAGTCACGTGGAAAGTCACATTGGGCCGTGACCTCGCTAGAATGGCGGATATGCCTGAATTCTTGTCTCTCTCCCGTGCCCGCCTCCTCCATGCCTGCACCGTGCTCCTGAGCACGATCGTGCTTGGCACCGGCGCTTTCGCGCAGGCCGGACCACCCGGCCCGCCGCCTCAGCCCGGCCAGAACGGGCTGGGACCGAACCCGATGTGCGTGCGATTGGAAGGCCAGCTCGCCGCGCTCGATCGCGGCGGCGGTGATCCAGCCCGCGAAGAGCAGATCCGCCGCTATCAGGATTCCCAGGCCAAGCAGCAGGCCGAGCTCGACCGGGTCACCATGCAGGCCAAACGCATGGGCTGCGATTCCTCCGGCTTCTTCTCCCTGTTCAACGGTCAGTCGGCGCAGTGCGGCCCGGTCAACAGTCAGATCCAGCAGATGCGCGCCAATCTGGACCAGATCACCGCCAGTCTCGAGCGCCTGCGCGCCGGCAGCGGCGGCTTCAGCCCGGAGCGCGACAGCCAGCGCCGCTCGGTGCTGACGGCACTGGCGCAGAACAATTGCGGCCCGCAATATGCCAATGCCGCGCAGCCGCAAGGCGGCGGCAACTTCCTGAGCAATCTGTTCGGCGGCAACAATGCGGGCAATCCGCAAGCCATGCCGCCGTCCGATCTCGGCCCGCAATCCGGCACCTTCCGCACCGTCTGCGTGCGGACCTGCGACGGCGCCTATTTCCCGATCTCGTTTGCCACGGTGCCGGCACGCTTTCCCGACGACGAGAAGACCTGCAAGGCGCTGTGCCCGGCGGCGGAAGCCGTGCTCTACACCCATCGCAATCCCGGCGAGGACATGAACTCGGCGGTCTCCATCGGCGGCCAGCCCTACACGGCGCTGCCGACTGCGTTCAAATTCCGCAGCGAGTTCAACCCGTCCTGCTCCTGCAAGGCGGCGGGACAGACCTGGGCGGATGCGCTGAAATCGGCCGACGACAAGGCCGCGGCCGAGCAGCAGGGCGACATCATCGTCACCGAGGAGAGCGCCAGGAAGATGCAGCAGCAGCGGCTCAACAAGGGCACGCCTGCGAATGCCAGGAAGGGGGCAACCCCCGCGCCGACGACGGCGAGTGCGCCGGCCGCACCGCCGCCCGCCGACACCGGCGCGCCTGCGTCGGGTTCGGAGAACAAGCCGATCCGCTCGGTCGGCCCGACCTTCCTGCCGCAGCAGCAGAAGTAGGTCTTGCTCGACAGCATGAGCTGTGTCGGGCTCTTGCCTTCTCCGCTTGTGGGAAGGTGGCGCGAAGCGCCGAATGAGGGTTCTGTCCGTGCTCACCGATGCGATGAGCATCGGGAGACAAACCCCTCACCCGAATGAGCTTGCTGTAGCTGCGGAGCTCCCCTCTCCCGCAAGGGCGAGGGCATGATAATTCACATCTCGCTCGTAGCCATTATGGTCAAGCCGTCGCCTACCCCTCGAACGCGTCGATCGACGCCCGGCTCCCACGCGAGACCAGCGTCTCGTCCGGCGCGGCAAGCGCCTCGCCCTTGTCGCGAAAACGGTTGGTGATGGGATAGCGGCGGTCGCGGCCGAAGTTCCTGGCGGTCACCTTGACGCCGGGCGCGGCCTGGCGGCGCTTGTATTCGGCGACGTTGAGCAGGTGGTCGATGCGGGTAACCACCCCACGATCGAAGCCGGCGGCGATGATCTGATCCAGCGGCTGTTCACGTTCGACCAGACGTTCAAGGATGGCGTCGAGCACGTCATAGGGCGGCAATGAATCCTCATCACGCTGGTTCTCCCGCAGCTCCGCACTCGGCGGGCGCGTGATGATATCGGGTGGAATCACCTCGCCCGCCGGCCCGAGCGCGCCTTCCGGCTTCCAGCTGTTGCGCAGCGCCGCGAGCCGAAACACCTGCGTCTTGTAGATGTCCTTGATCGGGTTGAAGCCGCCGTTCATGTCGCCATAGAGCGTGGCATAGCCGACCGACATCTCCGACTTGTTGCCCGTCGTCACCACCATCAGGCCGGTCTTGTTGGAGATCGCCATCAGCAGCGTACCGCGGGTGCGCGCCTGCAAGTTCTCCTCGGTGATGTCGGGCGGCAGATTCTTGAAGATGTCGGACAGGATGGTCTCGAACCCGTTCACGGCCTCCGCGATCGGCAGCACCTCGTAGCGGATGCCGAGATGGCCGGCGAGCTCGCCGGCGTCCGCAATCGAGTGTGGTGCGGTGTAGCGATAAGGCAGCATGACGCCGTGCACCTGGTCGGCGCCGAGCGCATCGACCGCGATCGCCGCGCACAGTGCGGAATCGATGCCGCCGGAGATGCCGAGCAGCACGCCGGGAAAGCCGTTCTTGACGACGTAGTCGCGCAGGCCCAGCACGCAGGCGGCGTAGTCGGCCTTGTCGCCCTCCGGCAGTTCGGCCATTGGCCCGGTGCAGCGCCAATCGTCCCCGCTTCTGGTGAAGCGCAGCGTGACGACGTTCTCCTCGAAAGCCGGCAGTTGCGCCGCAAGCGAGAGATCGCCATTGAGCGCGAAGGATGCACCGTCGAACACGAGCTCGTCCTGGCCGCAGACCTGGTTGAGATAGACCAGCGGCAGCCCGCTCTCCGTCACCCGCGCCACCGCGACGGACAGGCGCACGTCGTTCTTGTCCCGTGCGTAAGGCGAGCCGTTCGGGACGAGAATGATCTCGGCGCCGGTCTCCGCCAGCGTCTCGACCACGTTCTCGTAATCCTCGGATTCCTCAAGCCAGATGTCCTCGCAGATCGGCACGCCGATGCGCACACCGCGAACGGTGACCGGACCGGCAGCAGGGCCTCGCGAAAACAGCCGCTTCTCGTCGAACACGCCGTAGTTCGGCAGGTTGCATTTGAATCGCAAGCTCGCAATGCGGCCGCCGTCGAGCAATGCGCAGGCATTGTAGAGCCTGCCCTCCTCGAGCCAGGGCGTGCCGACCAGCATCGCGGGCCCACCATCGGCGGTCTCGCGCGCGAGGCTCTCGATCGCGGCGCGGCAGGCGGCCTGGAACGCCGGCTTCTGCACCAGGTCCTCCGGCGGATAACCGGCGATGAACAATTCCGGAAACAGCACGAGATCGGCGTTGTCCGCAGCAGCTCGCGCACGCGCCGCACGCACCTTTGCCGCGTTGCCCTCAACGTCGCCCATGGTCGGATTGAGCTGGGCGAGCGTGACCGCGAATGTGTCGAGACGTTCGGTCATGGCCGCCCCTGTTCGATTCCCGTCAGACGAAGCCCAGTCGCTCGACGATCGCAAAGATCCAGAACGCGCCGGCCATCAACAGCGCGACGCCGACCGCGGCCGAGCCCATGTCCTTGACGCGGCCGATCTGCTTGTCGTGGTCCATCGTCAGCCGATCGGCGAGCTTCTCGATCGCGGTGTTGAGCAGCTCGACCGTCAACACGAACGCGACCGAACAGACCAGCTCGACCGTGCGCATCGCCGTCGCGCCGATGAACCAGGCAAGCGGCACCGACAACAGGAGCGCAAAGATCTCCTCGCGGACGGCCTGCTCCGATTGGAATGCAAAGGCCAGACCGTTCCGGGAATTGATCGTGGCCTTCCAGATCCGCAGCAAGGTTTTAGAGCCCCGCAGCGGCCGGCATCGGCTGGGCCTTGCCGGCGCGCTCCTGCTTGAGCAGTTCCGCGACCAGGAAGGCCATATCGATGGATTGCTCGGCATTGAGGCGCGGATCGCAGACCGTGTGATAGCGGTCGTTGAGATCCTCGTCCGTGATCGCGCGGGCGCCGCCGAGACACTCGGTGACGTCCTGGCCGGTCATCTCCAGATGCACGCCCCCGGCATGGGTCCCTTCGGCGGCGTGGATCGCGAAGAACGACTTCACCTCGGACAGGATGCGGTCGAAAGGCCGCGTCTTGTAGCCCGACGTCGAGGTGATGGTGTTGCCGTGCATCGGATCGCACGACCAGACCACCACGCGGCCCTCGCGCTTCACGGCACGGACCATGCTCGGCAGATGCTCGCCGATCTTGTCCGAGCCGAAGCGGCCGATCAGCGTCAACCGGCCCGGCTCATTGTCGGGATTGAGCACGTCGATCAGCTTCAGGAGCTCGTCGGCCTTGAGCGAGGGGCCGCACTTCAGCCCGATCGGATTCTTGATGCCGCGGAAATATTCGACATGGCCGTGGTCGAGCTGACGGGTGCGGTCGCCGATCCAGAGCATGTGGCCCGAGGTGGCGTACCAGTCCCCGGTGGTGGAATCGACGCGGGTCATGGCCTGCTCGTAGCCGAGCAGGAGCGCCTCGTGGCTGGTGTAGAAATCCGTGGCGCGCAGTTCGGGATGCGCCTCGAGATCGAGGCCGCAGGCGCGCATGAAGTTCAGCGCGTCGGAGATCCGGTCGGCAAGTTCCTTGTAGCGGCGGGATTGCGGAGAATCCTTGAGGAAGCCCAGCATCCATTGGTGCACGCTGCCGAGATTGGCGTAGCCGCCGGTGGCGAAGGCGCGCAGCAGGTTCAGTGTCGCCGCCGACTGGCGATAGGCCATCAGCTGGCGCTGCGGATCCGGCACGCGCGCTTCCTTGGTGAAGGCAATGTCGTTGACGATGTCGCCGCGATAGCTCGGCAGCTCGACGCCGTTCACCTTCTCGGTCGGCGAGGAGCGCGGCTTTGCGAATTGGCCGGCGACGCGGCCGACCTTCACCACGGGAACGGCGCCGGCATACGTCAGCACCACCGCCATCTGCAGCAGCACGCGGAAGAAGTCGCGGATGTTGTTGGCGCCATGCTCGGCAAAGCTCTCGGCGCAGTCGCCGCCCTGGAGCAGGAAGGCCTCGCCGGCCGCGACGCGGCCGAGCGCCTTCTTCAGGTTGCGTGCCTCGCCTGCGAACACCAGCGGCGGAAACGTCGCAAGCTGCGCCTCGACGTCGGCCAGGGCCTTGGCATCTGGATAATCGGGCACCTGGAGCACCGGCTTGCTGCGCCAGGACTCGGGCGTCCACCGCTCGGACATCGCACTCTCTCCGTGAAGCGAAAAGTACAACCTGATCTGTGGGTTGCGAGGGCCGCCTTATACACAGGCTGACCGGCGTCCGCCAGTTGTAAATCCATTTCGCACCGCAAGCCCTTGCGAGCAAAGCCGAATTCGCATTTGTTGGCGGCGGCAAGAAACCGAGGGGACACAGACCGCCCATGGACGCGGCCCAGGACGATGTTTTCATCGACGAGATCAGCTTTCCGGCGACCGACGGCTATGCGCTGACCGGCACCCTGTTCCTGCCGCGCGGGGCCAAGCGCCACGCCGTCCTGATCAACTCGGCGACCGCCGTGCCGCGCAAGATCTATCGGGGCTTTGCCTCCTATCTCGCCCATCGCGGCTGCGCGGTGCTGACGTACGACTATCGTGGTATCGGCGATTCCCGGCTGCCGGCGATGGTCGGCTACAACCGGCCGAAATCGCTGGTCGGCTTCAAGGCCTCTATGTCGGACTGGGCCGCGCTCGACGTCACTGCCGCGGTCAGCTGGATGCGCGAGCGGTATAATAGCCTGCCGCTTGCCTATGTCGGCCACTCCTTCGGCGGCCAGGCGCTCGGGCTGATCGCGAACAACACGGAGATCTCGCGCGCCGCCTTCGTGGCCTCGCAGGCGGCGACCTGGCGGCTGATGACCGCGCCGGAGAAATACCGGGTTTTCGCCTTCATGAACCTGATTGGCGTACCGCTCGCCCACGCGCTCGGCTATGCGCCGGGCTGGGCCGGCATCGGTGAGGATCTGCCCAAGGGCGTCTTCCTGCAATGGGCCGAGTGGGTCTCGAGCCCCCGCTACCTCTTCGATTCACGACTGCCGGAGCTGGAGAATTTCGCGAGGTTCAAGGGCGAGTTGCGGGCGCTGTGCTTCTCCGACGATCCCTGGGCGACGCGCCCCGCCGTCGAACTGCTCGCCCGCGGCTTCACGGCGGTCACGCCGGAGGTACTGACCGTGCAGCCATCCGACGTCGGGGCCAAGGCCATCGGCCATTTCGGCTTTTTCCGCCCCGCGCACCGCGACACGTTGTGGCGCGGCGTCGCGGAGTGGATCCAGGGGGAATGAGGCTGCGTCAGCGGATGATCGTGGTCAGTGACGAGTAGCGCCTGTTCGGCTTGGCTTCACCCGGCGCAAACTGTGCGAAGGCGTCGCTGACGCGGACTGCCGGCGGCGTATCGCCGGCGAAGCGGAATTCCTGCGGCCGCGGCGCGTAGAAGCTGGCGCGGTAATAGGCGTCGTCGAAGCGTGCCTCGCCGACCCCGAACAATGCGTCGCAGACGAACAGGAGCGCATAGACTCCCGCGACTGATGCGACGATCTCCCTGAGAATTGACATGTTGATGCCCTGCCCTGTTGCGGGCAGGATGCAGATCGGTTCCAAAGCTCAGGTTTAAGGCGCTGCGCTTTCTGTCCGTAGCGTTTGCTTCCGCCGAACGGACTACAGACAAATTTATCGATCTCGAAAAAGAGCCCGCCCGACAGGGACGTCGGGCGGGCCCAGGATTGGCCGCTCGGGAGGTGCTCAGGCGGCCGGATTGGTCAGTGATGACCGGCTTCCTGTCGATGTCCGCTATCGCTGAGACGATCTACCCAGGCGATGCCGATGGCCGAGACGATGAAGGTCATGTGGATCAGCACCTGCCACATCACGGCGCTCTCGGTGAAATTGGCCCGAGCGGTGCCGAGATTGCCGGCCTCGATGAAGGTCCTGAGCAGCGAGATCGAGGAGATGCCGATGATCGCCATGGCGAGCTTGATCTTGAGCACGCTGGCGTTGACGTGGCTGAGCCATTCCGGCTCGTCGGGATGCCCGGTCAGGTTCAGCCGGGACACGAACGTCTCGTAGCCGCCGACGATCACCATGATCAAAAGGTTCGAGATCATGACGACGTCGATCAGTCCGAGCACGACCAGCATGATCTGCTGCTCGGTGGCCTCGAACGAGTGCGCGACCAAGTGCCAAAGCTCTTTGAGGAACAGCAGGACATAGACGCCCTGAGCTACGATCAGGCCGATATAAAGTGGAAATTGCAGCCAGCGCGAGCCAAATATGAGCTGAGCGAGCAGGCCGAGCCGCGGCGGCACGGGCTGTGCCAAAGGTGCTTTGGGTTCAGACGTCATTGATCACTCCGGATTGCTGACACGCAGCACCTCAAAGACTGGCAATAACGGGTGCGAGTTCCAGCGTGCCCCGATAGATCATCTCGAACGCGACGTAAAGGATGATGGCGAGGCCGACATAGGCAACCCAGCGCTGCTTCTGGAGCAAGCGGCCAAGCAAGTCCGCGGCGACGCCCATCAGCGCAACCGACAGCAACAGGCCGAAGGCCATGATGTAGGGATGCTCGCGCGCGGCGCCCGCGACCGCCAGCACGTTGTCGAGCGACATCGAGACGTCGGCGGCGACGATCTGCACCGCCGCCTGGCCGAAGGTCTTTCGCTGCGCCGGCGCAGCGTCCCCTCCGCCGCCATTGCTGAACGCGAGCTGCTCGGCATGCGTAGCCTGCTCACGCAGCTCGCGCCACATCTTCCAGCACACCCAGAGCAGCAGCACGCCGCCGGCGAGCAACAGACCGATCACCTGCAGAAGCTGGGTCGCAACGCCGGCGAAGAGGATGCGCAGTCCAGTCGCGGCGGCGATGCCGACGATGATGGCGCGGCGGCGCTGATCGGGAGCCAGGCCCGCTGCGGCAAGGCCGATGACGACCGCGTTGTCGCCAGCGAGCACGAGGTCGATCAGGACGACTTGAAACAGCGCGGTCAGCGCTTCCGCAGTGATGAATTCAGTCATTTTTCATCATTCCCCGATGCCGAGGGATCGAGCCAGTGCGGCTTCTTCCTCTCGATCCAGTCCAGAACCTTCGCGCGCGAGGAGCGCAGCGACGGCACGTCTTCCGCCAGCAACGCGAGGCCGAGCGGCAGCATCCAGACGCCGAGCAACGGCAGAATCGAGAGCACGCCGCCGGCGATCAGCAGCGTGCCCGAGGGGATTCTCAACCAGCGGCTGGACGGTTTGAGAAGATAGGTGACAGTGTCACCCATGCGCGGCGGCAGCCGATCGACGAGCTTGTCGAGCCGCGGATCGCCACCAGCCATCTGGCTGGTGGCGCTCTTGGTGTCCGTGCGCTCGTCCAGAGCTGCGCTCATGCTTACTCCTTCAGGGCGGGCTGAAGCTCGGCGCCGGCTGCGCTCGGCACGAGCGGCTTCGCGCGAGGCAGCACCAGGGTCAGCAAGCGCAACAATTTGATTGCCTGCATTTCGTGGGGATCTACGTCCTCATCCGCTGCAGCAACGCGTTCAGACAGCTCCACCAGATGGGTCGAGAGCGGCAGATCCGAAACCGGCCGCAGCGTGTCGATCACGACATTGGCGAAATCGGGCTCCTCGAGCCGTTCGGCGAGTTCATCGAACATCGCATAGAGCCGTTCGTCCGAAACGTGCGGCGCCAGCTTGCGATCCCGGATGAAGCTGATCACCTCGTCCCGCTCCACGGACGACACGCGCCGGTCGGCAACCGCAACCAGCGCGCCCACGATCACCAGCGCGGCCGCAGCCTGCTCGTTCTGGCCGGGCGGCTCCGTGATCTCGACCGGATGTGAGGTTTTGGCGTCAAACATCGTTGCTCCCTTAACTCGCGAAATGGCCGCGCGGAGCTGCGATGGAGACAAATTGTCGGAGAAAAATCACAGAAGGCCCGACGATCGGCCGATCCATCGCAATCGCGCGGGACAGGTCATCCGACATCACGAGGTTGACCGACGTTGTCGGTGTCCTCGCCAGAGGGGCCCGGATTCTTGTTCCACACAGAGATAAAGGTAGGTCAGTAGGAATCAAGGCGAAAAGACTGCGACCAGCCGCCGCATCGGTTCCATTGATCGTGGACGCGCGGCAACGCCGGCCCGTTGCGACGCGCGATGAAGCCAGAGAACCGTTGGCTTTCTGCACGACGGCTGCGGCTCGGCAGCGCCGGGAACCATGAGGGTGCGAGAACCGTTGGCCAATCTCGTAACGATGTCCCCCGACAGGAACTCTCATGTGCCGCTGGATCGCATACCGGGGCGAGACGACGTCCTTTGAGCCGTACGTCACCGAGCCCGAACATTCGCTCGTGGCGCAAAGCATCCGCTCCCTCCAGTCCACGGCGGGCTCGAACGGCGACGGGTTTGGTCTCGGCTGGTATGGCGAGCATCCGGAGCCCGGCCTTTATCGCGAGACGCGGCCGGCATGGTCGGACGAGAACCTCCGCTATCTCTGCCGCCATCTGCGCTCGCACCTGTTCTTCGCTCATGTGCGCGCGGCCACCGGCACGGCGGTGACGCGGCAGAATTGCCATCCCTTTGCCTGCGGACACTGGCTGTTCATGCACAACGGATTCGTCGGGAGCTGGAATCGGCTGCGGCGAAAAGTCGAGGCGCTGATTCCCGACGCCTATTATCCGTCGCGGCTCGGCACGACCGATTCGGAAGCCGTGTTCCTGGCGATGATGGGTGCCGGCCTCGAGGAGGATCCGCTCGGCGCAACGCGGCGCGTGCTTCAAGCCCTCTTCTCCTTCGTCAATGAGGGCCAGCTCCGCGAACGGCTGCGCTTCACCAGCGCGATTGCCAACGGTCGCGACCTCTACGCCTTCAGGGTTGCGGTCAACGACGACGCGAACACGCTCTATTTCCGCGAGGACGGCGACCAAGTCGTGGTGGTGTCCGAGCCGTTCGACAGGGAAGAGGATTGGGCAGAGGTACCGCCAAATCACGCTCTGATCGCGCGCGCATCGGAAAGCGTGAAGATTGTTCCGTTCGACGCGACAATTTGCAGTGGCACCGGGCAGGAACCCGCTGTTACCAGAAGGATTATCGCCCGCAGGTAATGCCTTTGCCGGGTGGGGATATGCCATTTGCTTCAGACGTTTTGAAACGGCTGCGCCTCGATTCCTCCGATGGCAAGCAGCACGTCGTCATCCGTTCTGCCGGCGGAGGCGGCAAGGTCACCGAATATTCCTTCGGCATCGAGGAGGAATACTTCCTCGCCGACCGCCGCAGCTTCGAGGTCGCGATCGAGACTCCCAATGAACTGTTCGAATCGGCGAATTGGTCGACCGGCGGCCAGGCCATGCGGGAGATGCTGCAATCCCAGCTGGAGGTCGCGACCAATGTCCACGTCGACGTCAACGACGCACGCGAAGAGCTGCGCTTCCTGCGCCGCGAGGTTGCGGGGGTCGCTGCGCAGTACGGCTTCGTGATCATGGCCTGCGGAACGCATCCGGCCGCGGTCTGGCGCATGTCGCAGCCTAGTCCGAAGCCGCGCTACGAGGAGATGATCGAGGACCTGCGGAGCATCGGTCACCGCAACATGATGTGCGGCATGCACGTGCACGTCCAGCTGCCCGATCCCGAGAAGCGGATGGCGGTGATGCGGGCGATGCTGCCGCATCTGCCGCTCTTCATCGCGCTCTCGGCGTCCTCGCCATTCTGGAATTCGCACAAGACCGGCCTGAAGGGCTACCGCCTCGCCGCCTATTCCGAGCTGCCGCGCACCGGCCTGCCCGAATTGTTCGAAGGCAAGCAGGACTTCGACGACTATGTCGGCGCCCTGCAGCGCTCCGGCGTGATTCCCGATGAAAGCCACATCTGGTGGGCGATGCGCCCCTCCATGCGCCACCCCACCCTCGAGCTTCGCGCGCCCGACACCTGCACCTTCATCGACGACGCCGTCGCCATTGCCTCGCTCTACCGCTGCCTGACGCGGCACCTCTACCTGAGACCTCATCTGTCGAAAGAGGTCACCGCCGTCGAGCGCGCGATTGCGGTCGAGAACAAATGGCGGGCCCAGCGCTACGGCACCGATTGCATCTTCGCCTCCAGTGCCGGGCCGGTGACGATCTCGGAGCTGCTCACTCGCGTGATCAACGACGTTGCCGAGGACGCAGCCGAGCTGAACTGCGCTGCCGAGGTCGAGCATTGCCGGACCATCGTGGAGCGCGGCAGCTCGGCCGAATTCCAGCTCCGGACCTATCGCGAAAGCGGCGAAGACATCACAGCCGTGTCACGATGGATCGCTACATCTACGCTCTCCGGAACGAGCCTGCCTGCCCAACGCAGCGCTCCTGCGCCGTCATAGCGCCCGCGCAAGCTTCGCCGAGGAAAATGGCTTTCCTGAATTCGACGATCGTGGAGAAGGGCGTGAATCGCATCACATTCTGTACCGGCTGCGGCCATGCGCTCGTCCCGATGCTGACGACCGAAGGTCGCGCGGAGCCGAGCTGCCTCTGGTGCGAAGGCTTCGACGCCCGCGCGTTGGACATGGCGAAGTGGGCCGAGAGCCCGTTCGGGAAGCCGGAGCCAGCCCGCGGTCAATCGTTGGATTGACCGGCCTCGAGCGCCGAGCCGCCGGCGTTTGCCGGTCGCCGCGATCTGCACGGATGCACGCCCTTTGCCGGACGTGCCGACAAATTAGACAAGACAAGTTGCTCAACCGGGTTGCGGGCTGCGCGCTCAGGCCAGGCAGGGGGCGGCCGCTGCCGGTTAAGCTCAGGTTCGATCTCGATTATTTGCGAACCCCGTGCAGCCGCCGAACCCGGCGCGCCGCACCGCGTCCGACTGGCCTGGAATTCGCAAGACGGCATCAGGCCCAATTCCCTGCCCTTTCACACCAAGGAGCGGCAAGTTGCGTGCGCCCAGCTCCGGGATGAGGCTTCAGATCGGAGAATGCCATGAACGTGCATGCTGCCGGAGATTTCAAGTTCACCGGCCTCACCCATCCGAACGGCGCGCGGCTCCGCCTCAACGCGCAGGATTTCGTGGCGATCGATCGCGACCGGGATGCGAAGTTCGAGGCGACGTACCGACCGCAGGCGCTCTACAACCGCGCCAATGAGGGATTTCACGCCAACAACGAAACCTTCCTCCTGCACGAGGTCGCGACCAATCTGCCGATCTACCGGGCGGACACCGGCCCGACCGATTTCCATCTTCATCTTCCGCCGGGCGGGTTTCAGCTCGTGCTGGTCACTTCGGGCGCGTTCACCTTCGACTATGATGGCCGCTTCTACAATGTCGGTCCCGGCGCGGTGATGCTGCAAAGCGCGATCGTGCACCGCCAGCTGTTCTACACATGGTCGGGATTGTCGACCGAAGAGAATCTGAAGACGCCGCAGACGGTGGTGCCCGACCCGATCTCGATGGGCTTTTCAGGCAAGTTCCTCGAGGCTTTCATCACCGACCCGACAACCTTTCCGAACCCGACCATCGTCGGTCCGGATCAGATCGACGAGGCAGAGACGCCCCGTGTGGCCTGGAGCCATCCCCTGCACGACCGGCCGGCCGGCGCCGGCTTCTGGCTGCAGGATCCCCTGGCACTGGATGCGCTATACAAGCCGCTTGGCGAAAGTTCGGTCAAATCGGCCATGCCGGTCCACGTGCGCGATATCGGCATCGACATTCCGAGCGGCCATCTCGTCACCGGCCACATCATCGCGACCGATCCGCGCGGTCAGTCGCTGCTGCCGAAGAGCACGTCTGTCGCCGCGGACGCGACCTTCTTCGCCAGGGGCGAGGTCGTGATCTACCGCGTCATTCGCGGAACCGCCGAATTTCAGAGGAAGGGCGGCGGGAGCTTCGAGCTTTGCGCCGGCGACGTGGTGACGGCGGGCAAAGATTCCATCAGCCTCGCAGGCGTCGGCGAAAACACCCAGATCCTGCGGCTCGGCCTGCTCAAGGGCGTGAACGAGCTGCGCAGCTGGACGCCGACCCAGCGTGACGAGATCGACGGCCTCGCCGGCCAGATCATCACGCAAAGGGACCTACGCCCCCTGCGCACCGAAGGCGAGCCGGTCGGATATCTGTACGGCTGAAGGCTACCCCGCCGCCTGACGCACGTGGCGCGCGGTCGGCGTGCGCATCGTGACGAGCTCTTCGGCCGCGGTCGGATGCAGCGCGATCGTTGCGTCGAAATCGGCCTTGGTCGCCTTCATCTTCACGGCGATCGCGACCGCTTGCGTGATCTCGGCCGCGGCATCGCCGACGATGTGGCAGCCGAGCACGCGATCGGTCGCGCCGTCGACGACGAGCTTCATCAGCACGCGGGTGTCTCGGCCCGACATCGTCGCCTTGATCGGGCGAAACGTCGTCTTGTAAATGTCGACGTGGCTGAATTGCGCGCGCGCCTCGGTTTCGGTGAGGCCGACGGTGCCGACTTCCGGCTGCGAGAACACCGCGGTCGCGATGTTGGCGTGATCGACCCTGACCTCGCGCTTGCCGAACACGGTGTCGGCGAAGGCATGGCCCTCGCGGATCGCCACCGGCGTCAGGTTGAAGCGGTGGGTGACGTCGCCGATCGCGTAGATGCTGTCGACCGAGCTTCTGGAGAAATGGTCGACGGCGATACCGCCGTTTGCGGGATTGATGGCGACGCCGGCATTCTCCAGGCCGAGATTGGCGACGTTGGGATGGCGGCCGATCGCGAACATCACCTGATCGGAGGCGACGCTCGAGCCGTTCGACAGATGCGTGGTGAACTCCTCGCCGTGGCGATCGACCTTGGTCACGGTGCAGCCGGTGAGGATGGTGATGCCCTGCTTCTCCATCTCGCTCCGGACATGGACTCGAACGTCCTCGTCGAACCCGCGAAGGATGTTGTCGCCGCGATAGATCACGGTGACGTCGGAGCCGAAACCCGCGAATATGCCGGCGAATTCCAGCGCGATGTAGCCGCCGCCCTGGATCACGATCCGTTTCGGCAGCTTCTCGAGATGAAACGCCTCGTTGGAGGAGATCACGTGCTCGATGCCGGGAATCGCTGCGCCATGGTTGGGCGCGCCGCCGGTGGCGATCAGGATGTACTTCGCGGTGATCTTCCTGTCGTTCTCGATCAGGCGGACGGTGTGCTTGTCCTCGATCACCGCGCGGCTCTTGACGATCTGCGCGCCCGACTTCTCGACGTTGGCCGTGTAGGCCGCCTCCAGCCGCGCGATCTCCTTGTCCTTGTTGGCGATCAGCGTCGGCCAGTCGAAGCTGGCCGGCGGAACGGTCCAGCCGAAGCCCGCGGCGTCTTCCAGCTCCTGGCGAAAATGCGAGCCGATCACGAACAGCTTCTTCGGCACGCAGCCGCGGATCACGCAGGTCCCGCCCATGCGATACTCTTCCGCGATCATCACGCGGGCGCCGTAGCCGGCCGCGATCCGAGCGGCACGCACGCCGCCCGAGCCGCCACCGATGACGAAGAGGTCGACGTCGAATTCAGCCATTGTCCACTCCGACCCCTTTCAAGAACGACCTTTTCAGACAGGTGCGCTCAGATCTCCTTGCCACGCTTGCGCATCTCGGCGCGGAAAGCGCCCATCACCGTCTCGGAGAAGTTCTGGGCCCAGGAGTTCATGAAGGCCATGCTGAGGCCGATGGCGCGCGGCTCGGCCTCGATCAGCTTCTTGCCCAGCGGCGACTTGTAGAAGGTGGCGAGGTCCTTCAGCTCCTGCTCGGTGAACTCGCTGGCATAGATCTGCGCCATGCCTTCGCCGATCTCGTTCTGGCGGCCGGCGAGTTGCTGGGCCACGACCGGCGCAACCTCGTTGAGCTCCTTCTGATAATTCAGGTTCTGCTGAATCAGCGCGATCTTGGTCTTCTCGACGACGCCGGGCACCGCGCCGGCATACATCGCGGTCGCGTTCTTCATCTGCAGAATCTCCTTCGCCGCCGCGATCGCGGCCGGCGACGCCTTCGGCTGGGCCGGGGCGGCGGCAGCCTTGGGCTGGGCCGGCTGCTGGGCGACGGCCGGGGCGGCCGACACGGCCAGTCCCACAGCGAGAGTCGCGGCCGGCAAGAGTTTCAACACGTTCTTCATTCCTGGTCTCCTTTCGGCTTGCGCCGTTCAATCACGCGAATTCCTTCGCCGCCCGCCAAAACGGCCGAGCTGGCCAAGCCGATGAACAAACCATGCTCGACCACCCCGGGGATGGCGCTCAACGCCTTGGCAAGACCGGGGGGATCCACAATACGTCCGAGCTGGGCATCGACGATCCAGTGGCCACCATCGGTGACGAAAACGTGGCCGTCCTTGTCCTTGCGGACCGCCATTTGCCCGGAAAGGCCGCATTCGGCAAATGCCTTTTCGATCGCCCGGCGGGTTGCGCCGAGCCCGAACGGAATCACCTCGACCGGCAGGGGAAACTTGCCGAGCGTCGGTACCCATTTGCTGTCGTCGGCAATCACGATCATGCGATCCGAGGCGGCGGCCACGATCTTCTCGCGCAAAAGCGCGCCGCCGCCGCCCTTGATCAGATTGAGCTCGGCGTCGATTTCGTCGGCGCCGTCGACCGTCAGGTCGAGATGGTCGATCTCGTCCAGCGTCGTCAGCGGCACGCCGCAACGCTCCGCATCAGCGCGCGTGGCCTCGGAGGTCGGCACGCCCACCACCTTGAGCCCGGCGGCGACACGCTCACCGAGCAGCTCGACGAAATGTTTGGCGGTGGAGCCGGTGCCGAGCCCGAGCTGCATGCCGTCGCGCACCGCCTCGAGGGCGCGCGCCGCCGCCTGCCGCTTCAACTGGTCCATGTTCACGTCTGCGCCCGCCCCTGAATTCGTGAGCCGCCGACAGCGGCCGCTTTCGGCGGCCTATGTAGCCTCGTTTTTCTGGCGGGAACAGGCCTATAAGGTGATCTTATGGGCCCGCCCCTTGCGTCGATCCGGCCGGCCCGATAGCGCTTGGTCATGACCTCCCCTCACACCATCGTCTTCGATCTCGACGGCACGCTTGTGGATACGGCGCCCGACCTGATCACCGCCTTGAACTACGTGCTCGACCGCGAAGGGCTGCCGCCCGTGCCGATGGCCTCAGCCCGCAACATGATCGGCGCCGGCGCCCGCAAGCTGATCGAGCGGGGGCTGGAGGCCGAGGGCCGTACGGTCACCCCCACAGACATGGACCGGATGACGGCGGATTTCATCGCCTATTATGCCGACCATATCGCCGTCGAATCCCGGCCATTCGAGGGACTTGAGGCCGCGCTCGACCACTTTGCGGCGCAGGGCCATCGTCTCGCGGTCTGCACCAACAAGCTCGAATGGCTGTCCAGGCGGCTCCTGGACCAGCTCGACCTCAGCGGTCGCTTCGCGGCGATCTGCGGCGCGGACACGTTTGGCGTTCAGAAGCCGGATCCGACCATCTTCCGCCAGACCGTGGCGCGCGCTGGCGGGGAGATGAAGGCCAGCATCATGGTCGGCGACGCCGGAACCGACGTGGGCGTCGCGCGGCGGGCCGGCGTCCCCGTGATCGGGGTCAGCTTCGGCTACACGGACGTCCCGATCGCCGATCTGAAGCCGGACCGGCTGATCCATCACATGCGCGATCTGCCGGAGGCCGTCACCAGCCTGACGGCGACAAAACTCGCAGCAAGCCACTGAGGCCGTTGAAGTTTTTGTCAACATCCACAAGGCTCCGCGCAGCAGGCTGCGTTCACAGCGACGGGAGCGCATGACGGTTCGCCGTCTTGCGTCGGAACCGGGTCGGCAATACGCACCGACCGGGCCGACGCAACATCCGAGGTCGAGGCTGCACTGCCCGAGGACTGAACCCACGTATACCACCCGATTGTCCTTGCCGCGTCCGATGCTTAGATTGCCTTGACTGCACCGCTGAAACAGAGGTGCGCCCGTCACATTGACAAGGCCTCTCGCATGAACGGATCCGCCGCATTGTCGAGCCCGATGACCGATCCATTCGGGCGGACCATCAGCTATCTGCGTGTCTCGGTCACAGACCGCTGCGACTTGCGTTGCTTCTACTGCATGTCCGAAGACATGACGTTCCTGCCGAAGGCCGACCTGCTGACGCTGGAGGAGCTTGACCGGCTCTGCACCGCCTTCATCGCCAAGGGCGTGAAGAAGCTGCGGCTCACCGGCGGCGAACCCCTGGTCCGCCGCAATGTCATGACGCTGGTGCGCTCACTGTCGCGGCATCTTTCCAGCGGCGCCTTGAACGAGCTGACCCTGACCACCAACGGCACCCAGCTCGCCAAGCACGCACGGGAGCTCGCCGATTGCGGCGTGCGTCGCATCAACGTTTCGCTCGACACGCTGGATCCCGGTAAGTTTCGCGAGATCACCCGCTGGGGCGAGATCGACAAGGTGTTGGAAGGCATCGAGGCCGCGCGCGCCGCGGGGCTCGGCGTCAAGATCAACGCCGTGGCCCTGAAGAACCTCAACGAAGACGAGCTGCCCTCGTTGATGCGCTGGGCCCACGGCAAGGGCATGGGTCTGACGCTGATCGAAGTCATGCCCATGGGCGAGATCGGGTCTGGACGGATCGACCAGTACCTGCCGCTGTCGCTGGTGCGGGCCCGCCTCGCCCAGCAATTCACGCTGACGGACCTGGCCGAGAGCACGGGCGGACCGGCCCGCTATGTCAGCGTCGCCGAAACCGGCGGCAAGCTCGGCTTCATCACGCCGATGACCCATAATTTCTGTGAATCCTGCAATCGGGTACGCATCACCTGCACCGGAACGCTGCACACCTGCCTCGGCCACGAGGATGCCTCCGACCTGCGTAAACCTCTGCGTGCATCGAGCGACGATCTATTGCTTGCGGATGCGATCGACCGCGCCATCGGACTGAAGCCGAAGGGCCACGATTTCATCATCGACCGCCGCCACGACCGCCCCAGCGTCTCCAGGCACATGAGCGTCACCGGCGGTTAGAAGCCGGCCGCTGCACGGGTTTATACGGGGCTTATTCCCCTTAACTATCAACAAACTTCCGATTGACTGGCGGCACGCCCGCTGGTTTGGTGCGGCTGCCTCATGCCTGCGCGGCGAGACAAGCCACGCGCCATCTCGGCGCAGTCAAGACGGCCGGGGCACAATCGGGGGAGGACCTATCGTTGCAAGCGCTCCTTAAGCTGAGCAGCAGGATCGACGCGTTCACGCGCTGGACCGGCAAGCGCATTGCGTGGCTGATCGTGCTCGCCGTGATCATCTCTGCAGTGAACGCGATCATCCGCAAGACGTTCGACACCTCGTCCAATTCCTGGCTCGAACTGCAATGGGTGCTGTTCAGCATCGTCTTCCTGCTCTGTGCGCCCTGGACGCTGCTCGACAATGAGCACATCCGCATCGACATTGTGAACAACACGCTGCCGAAGAAGGCGCGCAACGTGATCGACCTGGTCGGACACGTGTTCTTCCTCATGCCGATCTGCATCATCATGATCATTACCGGCGTGCCGTTCTTCCTGCGCTCCTTCGAGATCAACGAGCAATCGGGCAATGCAGGCGGTCTGCCGCAATGGCCCGCCAAAGCCCTGATCATGATCGGGTTCGCTTTCCTGCTCGTCCAAGGCATCTCCGAGCTGATCAAGCGGATTGCGGTGATGCGCGGATTGATACCCGATCCGCACGAATCCCAGGTGTCGGCGCTGGAGGCCGAAGTCGAGCATCTCGTCGAAGCGATCGAGAAGAAGTAGCCGTTGGCGACGGTGTAGGGGGGAATTCATGACCGCATTCATCATCGCCAATATGGCGCCAATCATGTTCGTGTCGCTGGTCGTCATGCTGCTGCTTGGCTACCCGGCGGCATTCTCGCTCGGCGCCGTCGGCCTGTTCTTCGCCATCATCGGCGTCGAGCTCGGTCAGTTCCACCCCGACTTCCTCCAGGCCTTGCCGGAGCGTGTCTACGGCGTGATGAACAACGACACACTGCTCGCGATCCCCTTCTTCACCTTCATGGGGCTGGTGCTGGAGCGGTCTGGCATGGCCGAGGATCTGCTGGATACCATCGGCCAGCTGTTCGGCACGATCCGCGGCGGCCTCGCCTATGCCGTGATCTTCGTCGGCGCGCTGCTCGCCGCGACCACCGGCGTGGTCGCCGCCTCCGTGATCTCGATGGGTCTGATCTCGCTGCCCATCATGCTGCGCTATGGCTATGATCGCCGCGTCGCGGCCGGCGTCATCGCCGCCTCCGGCACACTGGCGCAGATCATTCCGCCCTCGCTCGTCCTCATCGTGATGGCCGACCAGCTCGGCAAGTCCGTCGGTGACATGTACGAAGGCGCCTTCATCCCGGGCCTCGTGCTCGCCGGCCTCTACGCCGGCTACGCTTTCCTCGTCAGCATGATCTTCCCGGCGGCCGCGCCGGGCCTGCCGAAGGAGGCCATCGGCTTCCGTGAGGACAATGGCGACCGCGGCCTGGTCTCGCTCGGCTTCCTGTTCCTTGCGAGCTGCGTGTTCGGATGGTTCATGATGCGAAATTCGACCGTGCACGGAGCCGATTACGTCGTGCTCAGCATGTTCTATGGCATCATCTTCGCGTTTGCGATCGCCGTGCTGAACTGGGCCGTCGATAAGCTGACCGGCTTCCGTTTCCTCTCCAAGATGGCGCAGCAGACCACCTTCGTGATGGTGCCGCCGCTGTTCCTGATCTTCCTGGTGCTGGGCACGATCTTCATCGGTATCGCGACGCCGACCGAAGGCGGTGCGATGGGTGCTGCCGGCGCCCTCCTCCTGGGCGCGGCGAAGCGGCGGCTGAGCTGGGACCTGATACGTCAGGCCACGGAATCGACCGCCAAGCTGTCGGCTTTCGTCGTGTTCATCCTGGTTGGCGCCCGCATCTTTTCGCTCACCTTTTACGGCGTCAACGGGCACGTCTGGGTCGAGCACCTGCTCACCTCGTTGCCCGGCGGCCAGGTCGGCTTCCTGATCTTCGTCAACGTGCTCGTGTTCATCCTGGCTTTCTTCCTCGACTTCTTCGAGCTGGCTTTCATTGTGATCCCGCTGCTCGGGCCGGCCGCCGAGAAGCTCGGCATCGACCTGATCTGGTTCGGCGTCATTCTCGGCGTCAACATGCAGACCTCGTTCATGCACCCGCCGTTCGGCTTCGCCCTGTTCTATCTGCGGTCGGTCGCGCCGAAGGAGCGCTACACGGATCGCATCACGGGCAAGCGGATGGACCCTGTCACGACCGGCCAGATCTATTGGGGTGCGGTGCCCTTCGTCGTCATCCAGGTCATCATGGTCGGTCTGGTCATCGCTTTCCCGGCGATGGTGATGCACTACAAGGGCGTCCAGACCAACATCGATCCCAGCACGATCAAGATCGAGGTGCCGCAGATCGAGCTGCCGCCACTGGATTTCGGACCGCCGCAAAAGTAGCGAGGCGGGAGTACAGTCGCGCTCTTGCCCTCCCTGCAGGGAGGGTAGCGTATATGCACACTCGGCAGAGGTCGTGATGCCCGGGCTTGTCCCGGACATCCATGTTCTTCGGCCCGCGAATGAAGGCGTGGATGGCCGGGACAAGTGTCTGGCCCGGCCATGACGCTGTGGAAGCAGCGTTGACACACCTCAGGCGCGATTGCCCTCTCCTCCCGGGGAGGGCGAAGATGCCGTTTGGTTTGCCAACCTGAACCGCACCGTGAACTCCGCGCCGCCACCGGGGAGATTTGTCACTGCAATCGTGGCGGCGTGATCGTCCGCCACCGCGCGCACGATCGAGAGCCCCAGCCCCGCGCCGTCGCTGCGCCGGCGGTCGGCGCGCCAGAAGCGTTGGAAAATCAACTCGCGATCGGCTTCCGGGACGCCCGGACCGCAATCGCGTACGCGCACCGAACCGTCGTCATGCACCTCAATCTCAACGGAGGTGTGCACCGCGGTAAACTTGATGGCATTTTCGGCGAGGTTGAAGATCGCGCGCTGGAGCATCTCCGAATTGCCATGGATCAGGACGGGCGAGTCGGCGCCCTTCAGCGCGATGTCCTTGTTCTGCGCGATCGCTAACGGAGCGATCGAACCGACCACCTCGGCGCAGACGGCGCGCAAATCCGCGGTCTCGCCGGGATCGAGCACCAATGTGTCGAGTTCGGCGATCTCCAGCAACTGGGCGACAATCCGGCTCATGGCTTCGATGTCCGCATGCAGCGCCCGGCGGGCCACCCCGTCGCCGAGCGTCTCGATCCGCGTGCGCAGGATCGCGAGCGGCGTGCGCAACTGATGCGCGGCGTCCGCCGTGAACTGCCGCTGCACGCGAAACCCGCCCTCGAGGCGATCGAGCGCCTGGTTCACGGCGGTGACCAGCGGCATGATCTCGCTCGGGATCTGCGCGGTCGGCAGACGAATGTCGGTGCGGGCCGGGCCGATATTGCTGGCTTCCTGAGAGGCCTTCCACAATGGCGCAATCGCGCGGCGGAAGATGATGATGTCGATGGCGAGCAGGACCAGGAGGATCGGGATGGTGATCCACCCTACCCGCCGGAAAAAGTTCGAAACGATATCGTCGATAATGACGTCCCGGTGCGCCAGATCCTCGGCAACCTGGATGCGCACCGTCTTGCCGGCGACCTCCCGAGTGACGCTGGCGCCGGAGATGGTTTCGGAGAAACGGGAGAGCGCCGTCGCCGCTGAGCGTCGGTGGGAGGAGAACAGCAACCGGCCGTCGGCATCGCGAATGTCGAACTGGTAGCGTCCGTAGGCGTCCGAATAGAGTCCCTTGAGGCTGTCCGGCAGGTTGAAGCTCAACGTGCCGTCCGGCTGCGCGACGACGCGCTCCGCCAGCACCTCGGCCTGCGCGCGCATGGCATCGCGATGCAGCTGGTCGATCTCGGAGTTGAGCAGCCAGAACAGAACCAGGGGCAGGAAGATCGCGACCACGGCGACCGCGACGATGTGCAGGAACACGATCCGCGAGATCAGCGATTTGAACGCGAGCGATCTGACATAGCCCCCGGCGGGCACGCTATCTCTCCTCGGTCATGAGATAGCCGACGCCGCGGACGGTGTGGATCGCGACTTTCGCACCGTGCTCTGCAAGCTGCTTGCGCAGCCGCGAGACATAGACTTCCACTGCATTGGATGCGACCTCGCCGTCGAGCCCGAAGATGTGGTCTTCGACGTTCTTCTTCGGCACCACCCGCCCCTGCCGGCGCAGCAGGATCTCGAGCACCGAGGCCTCGCGCGCAGAGATGATGCGCGGCTGGTCGTCGACGAAGATCTGGCGGCTCTCGGTGTCGTAGACGAGGTTGGCGAGACTGAGGGAGCGGCCCAGCAACTGGCCTGGCCGGCGCAGGATGGCCTCGAGCCGCGCCACCAGCTCCTCCATCGCAAACGGCTTTGACAGATAATCGTCGGCCCCGCTGCGCAGGCCGGTGACGCGGTCCTGCAGGCCCCCGCGCGCAGTCAGCACCAGCACCGGTAGCGGCTCCATCTTGAGGCGCAGTTCGCGCAGCACCGACATGCCGTCGCCGTCAGGAAGACCGAGGTCGAGGATCATCGCGGCATAGCCGACGCTGCTCACCGCCTCGCGCGCCTCGGCCGCGCTCCCGACGATATCGCTCTGGTAGCCGGCCGCAGCCAGCCCCCCGGCAACGAGCCGTGACAGCTCGACATTGTCCTCGACGATCAGAAGGCGCATCGTAGGCTCGCCGGATGCTCCGGAATTGACGCACGGCTCGCGCCGCGTCCGCGCTCTTTTCCAGCATTCGGACCGCCGCGGCCAGAGAAAAAAGCACTGGTTGGCCTTTTGCTCTGTCAGGTCCATGTAAGCCACGCCGCGCATCGCCCAAGAAATGGCTAGGGCCACGCAGCCGATTCAAAGACCTAGTGTGGTCGTCATCGCCCCGCCGGTTGAAGAATTGGTCCGCGGAACGTATTATTTTTTGCTTGGTTGAGTCCAAGACTCAGGATCAACGCCTGGAGAAGCCCGATGCCTTACTTCCCACCGAACGAGAACCAGGACTTTCGCGTCTGCAAGGTACTTGCCGATATCTTTTGTGCAATCTTGATCGGGACCTTCTCGGTGGCCTTCTTCGGCTGGCTCGGCGGTCTCGTCGCATTCGTCATCGTCGAAGCAAGCCTCCTGGCGCTCGATTGGCTCATTCCAACCAAGGATGATGCCGCCGGCGTTGTTCGCTAAAGCATGATGAGCTGAGGCTTGCTCGCTGCGATGACGGAGGTGCACTCCGTCCCGCCGCGTCGCGCCGACCTCTGCGCAGGCGGGCGAGTTGAACACCCTCGCATTCGAATCAACCTCGAGCGGCGTTGGATCGGCCATGGCTGCTGCGAGAGCACGATCAGGAAGGTTGCGCAGCGGCTTATTGGAAAGCTTATGCAAAGCGACAAGCTAAAGCTGGATCGATTGTAGAAGCAGCCACCAACCGTCAGAAGGCCTTGAGCAAGTCACCACCGAAGCGTTCTTGTCGGGATCGAAGCGCATCGCGCCCTCAGTCCAATGACGCAATTTCGGATTTACCGATCATGCATGTCTACCACTGTTTTGCCCGACGGGTCAAAAAGTTCGGTTATTCTGGATCAACTTCGCCGCGATCCCGCCAAGCTGTTGATAATTCTCGCGCCGTCTACTGTGCATGGGGTTGTTTTCGAAGTTCTTGTTTGCCCCCCATGGATGCGCACGCCAACGCCCCGGAGCCTTGCTCCGGGGCGCCGCATCCGACCGAAAACGCGCTCAGCTCTGCGAGCGGCGCGCCATGAAGATGTCGTAGCCGACCTCGGCCACCTGGAACCAGGAGTAGCCGTCGCTCGTGAACTTGGCGAGCGAGTCGTGCACCTTCTTGAAGTTGGGGTTGGTCGCAGCGACTTCGGCGTGCAGCTCCTTGGCGGCCTTGTGGCAGGCATCCATGATCGACGGCGAGAAGGCGTGCAGCTTGGTGCCGCCCGCCAGAAGCTTTCTCAGCGCCAGTGGATTGGCGTTGTCGTAGCGAGCCATCATGTAGTTGTTGGCGTAGTGGCCGGCCTGCTCCAGCACGCTCTGGTAATATTTCGGCAGTGCGTTCCACTTGTCGAGGTTGACGAAGGCCATCAGCATCGGCCCGCCTTCCCACCAGCCGGGATAGTAGTAGTGCGGCGCAATCTTGTAGAAGCCGAGCTTCTCGTCGTCGTAGGGGCCGACCCATTCGGCGGCGTCGATGGTGCCCTTCTCCAGCGCCGGATAGATATCGCCGCCGGCGAGCTGCTGCGGCACCACGCCGAGCTTCTGGAGCACGCGGCCGGCGAAGCCGCCGATGCGGAATTTCATGCCCTTCAGGTCCTCGGGCGTGTTGACCTCTTTCCTGAACCAGCCGCCCATCTGGCAGCCGGTGTTGCCCGCGAGCAGCGATATGACGTTGTAGCTCTTGTAGAACTCGTTGAGCACGTCGCGCCCGCCGCCCAGCATGTACCAGGCCTGGTTGATGCGCATGTTGGGACCGAACGGCACGGCTGAGCCGAAGGTGAAGGTCGGGTCCTTGCCGAAATAATAGTAAGACGCGGTGTGGCCGATCTCGCAGGTGCCGTTCTGCACGGCGTCGAGCACCTGGAGACCCGGGACGATTTCCCCTGCCGCGAAGATCTGTATCTGGAATTTGTTGTCGGTCGCTTCAGCAACCATCTTGCACATCATCTCGGCGCCGCCAAACAGCGTGTCGAGCGATTTCGGCCAGCTCGTCGGCATGCGCCATTTGATTTCCGGCAGCGACTGCGCGATCGCGGGAGCCGCGAGCGCGGCGGCACCGGCCGCACCAAGTCCTGTGACCTTGATGAAGTCTCTTCTCTTCATGATTTCCTACCCTGATGGATCTGATTGTGGAGCCTTCTTGCCGAGGCTTTGAGGGCAGCATGGAACATCGCGGGGCCGAATGCCACCCCGATCGCACCGCGGCCAAAGAAAAAGCCCGGCCTCCCTGAGGAGGCCGGGCTCATGGTCTTGCGATGTGAGCCGTAGATCAGCCGCGGGTGCGCGAGCGGATCATGAAGCTGTCGTAGGTGTATTCGGCAACCTGCCACCACAGATATTCGTCGGAGCGGTAGGCCTGCATGGCGTCGATCGCCTTCTTGAACTCGGCGTTCTTGCCCGAGATCTCTGCCCACAATTCGTTGGTCGACTTGAGGCAGGCTTCCAGCACCTCGTTGGTGAAGGGCCGAAGCTGGGTGCCGCCGGCGACCAGACGCTTCAGTGCCGCCGGGTTCTGCATGTCGTAGCGCGCGGCCATCCAGGTATTGGCATGGGCGGTCGCGTTGGTGAGGATCGCCTGGTAGTTCTTCGGCAGCGCATTGAATTTATCCAGGTTGGCGAAGGCGTGGACGGTCGGACCGCCTTCCCAGAAGCCCGGATAATAGTAGTACTTGGCGACCTTGGCGAAGCCGAGCTTCTCGTCATCGTAGGGGCCGACCCACTCGGCCGCGTCGATGGTGCCCTTCTCCAGCGCCGGATAGATGTCGCCGCCGGCGAGCTGCTGCGGCACCACGCCGACTTTCTGCAGCACCTGGCCGGCGATGCCGCCGATGCGCATCTTGAGGCCGGACAGGTCGGCAACGGTCTTGATCTCCTTGCGGAACCAGCCGCCCATCTGCGTTCCAGTGTTGCCGCAGGGGAAGCCGATCACGTTCGACTTCTTGAAGAACTCGTTGGCGAGCTCGTTGCCGCCGCCCTGATAGAGCCACGAGTTCTGCTGGCGTGCATTGAGGCCAAACGGCACCGAGGCGAAGATCGCGAAAGTGGGGTCCTTGCCGACATAGTAGTAGGACACGGTGTGGCACATATCGACCGTGCCGTTCGTGGTCGCATCGAGCGCCTGGAGGCCGGGGACGATTTCGCCGGCGGCGAACACCTGGATCTGGAACTTGTTGTCAGTCATCTCGGCGACGTACTTCGCCACCTGCTCGGCGCCGCCATAGATGGTGTCGAGCGACTTCGGGAAGCTCGAAGTCAGGCGCCACTTCACCTCGGGCGAGGACTGCGCGATCGCCGGTGAAGCCACTGCGGTCGCCGCCGCGCCTGCTGCCGACACTTTGAGAAAATCACGACGCTTCATCTTCAGGTCTCTCCTTGCTGGGGCGTTTCCCCTTAACTTCTCTTATGCCGCCGCTCATTCCGGCGACGCGGTAAGCTCGCGTCGAACCGAAGGGGCTTGACTGCGGTGCGCCTTTAACACGGCCGGCCCGGTTTCGGAACGCGACAATGGCATGACGGGGCTCTACGAAAGTCGCATGTCACCGGAGGTTGGCGGGGCAACCGGTTCAGGCCACGGCAATGACGCCCTTCAGCTGGTCCCGAACCCGGCCCGCGATGGCGCGGTAGATCGCCGCATGAGGGCCGTCCGGCTCGCTGTCAACCACGGGATTTCCGGCATCCGAGGTGGCGCGAATCGCCATGTGCAGGGGGATCTCGCCCAGGAACGGTACCCCGAGCTTCTCGGCCTCGTGCCGGGCCCCACCATGGCCGAAAATGTCCGAGCGCGTCCCGCAATGCGGGCACTGGAAGTAGCTCATGTTCTCCACGATCCCGAGCACCGGCACGTTGACTTTCTTGAACATGGCAAGCCCCCGCCGCGCGTCGATCAAGGACAGGTCCTGCGGGGTCGAGACGATCACGGCGCCCTTGAGCGGCACGTTCTGCGCCAGCGTCAGCTGGGCATCGCCGGTACCCGGCGGCATGTCGACCACCAGCACGTCGAGCTTGCCCCACTCGACGTCGCGCAGCATCTGCGTCACCGCCGACATCACCATGGGACCACGCCAGATCATCGCGGTCTCCTCCTCGACCAGGAAGCCGATCGACATGATGGCGAGGCCGAAACGCCGGAGCGGAATCATCTTGCGCTCCTCGTTCAGCTCCGGCTTGTCGCGCAGGCCCGTCAGGCGCGGCACCGAGGGGCCGTAGATATCGGCATCAAGCAACCCGACCTTGAGGCCGAGGTCGCGCAAGCCAAGCGCCAGATTCAGCGCGGTGGTCGACTTACCGACGCCGCCCTTGCCGGAGGCGACCGCAATTACGGCGGCAACGCCCGGGATTTCCGATTGCCGCGCCATCGGCGATTGGCCTCCCTGCGGCGGCTTGTGGGCATGCGCCGGCTGCACGCCGGGCGTGCCGCGGCTCGGCTGCGGAGGTGGCGGCGCGGAGCCCGGCTTGCGCTCGGCCGTCAGCGCCACCATGACGGTGGTGACGCCTGGAATGGCGCGCACGGCGGCCTCCGCTTCGGCCCGGACTGATTCCCAGGCCCTCGCCTCGGCGGCATCGACATTGATCGAGAAGAACACCTTGCCGTCGGCCGCGCTGATTGCGCTCAGCACATTGGCATGGGTGAGCGCGACCCCGCGGGGCGACTTGACCCTGGTGAGGCTGTCGAGAACCTGTTGCTGCGTCACGCTCAAAGCGCATCTCCTAGAGTTGAGGATGCCCCATTAGAGCGGAAACGCCCAAAAGGCTACTGCCGGCCGATATCGTCGGCCTTTTCGATAGGCGCTCCCCCCTGCTCCCTGGCAGCCTCGTAGTTCAGCTCGATCATGACGCCGTTTGGGTCGTGGACGAATATCTGCCAGAGCTCACCGCCGGGCACCTGACGGGCCTCGAACTTCATCCCCTTTGACGCCAGCCGCTCTTTCATGCCGTCAAAGCCGCGACTGACAAAGGCGACGTGGTGGACAACGCCTGAATCCGGCTTTTGTGGCTCAGCGGTGGGAGAAATATCGACGAGATGCACCACGGGCTTGCCCTCGCTGTACATCCATGCGCCCGGGAAGGCGAAGTTCGGCCGAGCGCCTTTTTCCAGGCCCAGCACGTCCTCGTAGAAGCGAACGGTCTCGGCCAGATTCCGGGTCCGGATGTTGAAATGATCGAGGACGCCAACACTCACGCCGCCCATGCTCTCGCTCCCTCATTTTGAAGTCCTTGGGTCCGCCATCCTAGCACAGGGGGCGGCCAAACGAAGCCGTTGCCCTCTGGCCTCAAGGGTTTATGGTGCGCGTCCAGTCCGCCCTCACCGCGGAACCCAGGCATCCCTCGCTTGGCAAGAACCGTAAAACCCAAACTACGGACAAGGTACCAAAATGGCTAAAGTCGCTTTCCTCGGCCTCGGCGTGATGGGCTTCCCCATGGCCGGACACCTCGTGAAGAAAGGGGGCCATGAGGTCACCGTCTATAACCGCACCGCGGCCAAGGCGAAGGAATGGGCGGACAAGTTCGGCGGCAAGACAGCACCGACCCCGAAGGCCGCCGCGGAGGGCCAGGACTTCGTGATGTGCTGCGTCGGCAACGACAATGACCTGCGCGCAGTCACGATCGGGCCCGACGGCGCGTTCGCCGGCATGCGGAAGGGTGCGACCTTCGTCGACCATACCACTGCCTCCGCCGAGGTTGCGCGAGAGCTGGATGCAGCCGCCACCAAGGCCGGGTTCAAATTCGTCGACGCGCCGGTCTCCGGCGGCCAGGCCGGCGCCGAGAACGGCGTCCTGACGGTGATGTGCGGTGGCGCGGAGGACGCGTATTCCGGCGCCGAGCCGATCATCACAGGCGCCTACGCGCGGATGTGCAAACTGCTCGGGCCCGCTGGCTCCGGTCAGCTGACGAAGATGGTCAACCAGATCTGCATCGCCGGTCTGGTGCAGGGTCTCTCCGAGGGGATCCACTTCGCCAAGAAGAGCGGCCTCGACGTCGCCGCGGTCATAGAGACTATCTCGAAGGGGGCCGCACAATCCTGGCAGATGGAAAATCGCTACAAGACAATGAACGAGGACAAGTACGATTTCGGCTTCGCGGTCGAATGGATGCGCAAGGATCTCTCGATCGCGATCGCCGAGGCCCGCCGCAACGGCGCCAACCTGCCTGTCACCGCGCTGGTCGATCAGTTCTATTCCGAGGTCGAGAAAATGGGCGGCAAGCGCTGGGATACGTCGAGCCTGCTCGCACGCCTGCAACGCTGACGCTCGGTTACGGCCCGGTTCAGGGTCGCGCAGCTTCGACTTCGTCGCGGCCTCGGCCGCGACGAAGCTTCAGCAAGGCGGGCGAACGGAAAACCATAATCTTCGGGGGGAGTCTTGCTTAGCGTGATCGCCGCCATTCTCGTCGTTGCCTGTGTCGGCCTAGCGCTGGAGCGTCGACGGGAACACCCCGAGGTCGCCAGGCGTGGAATCTATCGACGGCTCTCCCGCCTCATCACCAGCCCGCTCATCGTTGCTATCCTGATCCTGACTGCATCACCTTCGCAGGCTCTGGCCGCATCGCTCGATGGCGCCAGCATTGGCCCGCAATGGGCGCTTCCATTCGCGGGCATGCTACTGTCCATCGCGATATTTCCGCTCGCAGCACCTCACTTCTGGGAGCACCATCAAGGCAAGATTGCCGCGATGTGGGCCGCCCTGATCGTGCTGCCGCTTGCAATCTGGTACGGCCCGCTTCCAACCATCCAGGCGCTCGCTCATACCGCGCTGCTCGAATACGTCCCGTTCATTCTGCTGCTACTTGCCCTGTTCACGGTCGCCGGCGGAATCGTGGTGCGCGGCAATCTCCACGGCTCCCCGGTCCTGAATACGCTGCTGCTCGCGCTAGGCACTCTGATCGCGAGCGTCATCGGCACGACCGGCGCGTCGATGGTCATGATCCGGCCGGTGATCCGCGCCAACGACGACCGTCGGCACAACGCCCACGTCGTGATCTTCTTCATCTTTCTTGTGTCCAACATCGGCGGCTCGCTTTCACCCTTGGGAGACCCGCCGCTGTTTCTGGGCTTTCTGCGCGGCGTGGACTTCTTCTGGACGACGACGCACCTGTTCCCCCAGACCACGTTCGCTGCCTGGATTCTGCTTGTCCTGTTCTTTTGCATCGATGCTTATCTTTACCGCAAGGAAGGCCGCGTCAAACCGGACCCAACTCCGGACAATCCCCTGCGGATCAGCGGCGGCCTCAACTTCGCTTTGATGGGAGTGATCATCACTGCGATCCTCTTGAGTGCCAAGCTCGACCTCGGCGGATTTGAAGTTCTGGGCACGCACCTCCAGCTGCAGAATCTTCTGCGCGATGCCGTGATGATCGGCGTCGTGTTCGCATCTCTCGCCGTCACCTCGAAGGAGGACCACGACGCGAACGGCTTCTCCTGGGGCCCCATAGTCGAGGTGGCAAAGCTGTTCGCCGGCATCTTCATCACCATCATCCCCGTGCTTGCAATTCTCAACGCGGGCAAATCCGGCGCGTTTGCCTCCGTCGTGAACATGGTCACCAACGCCGACGGGACGCCGAACAATGCCGCCTATTTCTGGTTGACCGGCGTGCTCTCATCCTTTCTCGACAATGCGCCAACCTATCTCGTCTTCTTCGAGCTTGCCGGAGGCGACGCCAAGCAGCTGATGACAAACGGCGCCGTCACCCTTGCGGCGATTTCCGCAGGTGCGGTGTTCATGGGCGCAAACTCCTACATCGGCAACGCGCCCAACTTCATGGTGTACGCGATCGCGCGAGCGGGCGGCGTCGCGATGCCGGGCTTCTTCGGATACATGGCTTGGACCTCCGTCCTGCTGCTGCCCGTGTTCGCATTGGTCACGCTCGTTTTCTTCAAATGAAGGCGCCGGCGCCTTTCCGCGGACTGAGACCCGGACGACGGTGGATTAACGCCCGGTTAAGGTAATTCTTTAGCTCCTTAAGTCACCTCTTAAGGATTTCTTGCCAGAGATAGACAATGCAGAAGGCCCGCGTCCGGCGTGGGCAGGAATCGTGTTGCTTGATGAGTAACCCCGCTGAAAAGCCCGAGGTCGTGCAGCTTCCGGCCGAGCCGGTGAGCGCTCCATCGGCGAGCAGCCGAAGGGCTGCGGCGCAGCGGGTGCGTGAGGCACGGGACAAGTTAACGTCGACCAGTGGAACCCGTCCGGCTTTCGACGCCGAGATGCTGCGACAATACGCGCAAACGCGGCTGTCGGCCTCCTACGTCGTCATGCTGCTGGTGGTGGCCACCGGCGTGCTGTTCGGGCTGTGGATGCAGCCGATCCCGGCCGCGGCCTGGACAGTCGGCATGCTCTGCATCCACGCGGCGATGATCCGGAGCTGCCGGCGCTTCCTGAGCGAGCCCGCCTCTCCGACTGCGACGCGCGCCTGGCGGACGCGCTTCGTCGTGATCGATCTGCTCTATGGCCTGTGTTGGATGGCGATCCTGATCCATCCCGTGCTCGACATGGTCACGGAATCCCTGATGATGTTCCTGATGCTGCTCGTGATCGCAGTATCGAGCATGCTCGCCGCCAATCTGCCGATCGCCGCCCTTGCCGCCACCGCGCCGGTCGCGGTCGCAATGGCACTTAGCCTGGCGATGACCGGCTCGCTGGACAACTACATCCTGGCCGCGCTCGCCCTCGCCGCGGAAGGCTACTTCGTGTTGCTGGCGCACCGCCTGCACTCCTCGACCTTCGCCACGCTGGAAGCGCGCGCCGAGAAAGACGCGCTGATCGGCGAGCTCGAACAGGCCAAGGCGATCTCGGACGAAGCGCGCCACCGCGCCGAAGCCGCCAACGTCGCCAAGTCGCGCTTCCTGGCACAGATGAGCCATGAGCTACGAACGCCGCTGAATGCGATCCTCGGCTTTTCCGAGGTGATGAAGAGCGAAATATTCGGGGCGCATGCGGTGCCGGTCTACAAGGAATATTCCGCCGATATCCACAATTCGGGCGTACACCTGCTCAACCTCATCAACGAGATCCTCGATCTGTCGCGGATCGAGGCCGGCCGCTACGAACTCAACGAGGAAGCGGTGTCGCTGGTCGGTATCGTCGCCGACTGCCATCATTTGATGAAGCTGCGTGCATCGAGCCGCGGCATCACCATCCACGAAGTGTTCGAGCAGGGCATGCCGCGGCTCTGGGCTGACGAGCGCGCGATCCGCCAGGTCGTGCTCAATCTGCTCTCCAACTCGATCAAGTTCACACCTCAAGGCGGCGAGATCTGGCTCAAGGCGGGATGGACCGCCTCGGGCGGACAATATCTCTCGGTGAAGGACTCCGGCTCCGGCATCCCCGAAGACGAGATTCCGGTTGTGCTCGCCTCGTTCGGCCAGGGCTCCAACTCGATCAAGTCGGCCGAACAGGGCGCTGGCCTCGGTCTGCCCATCGCCAAGAATCTGATCGACCTGCATGGCGGCACGTTCACACTGAAATCGAAGCTGCGCATCGGCACTGAGGTGATCGTCACCTTCCCGCCGGAGCGCGTGATGAGTGCGCTTGCGCCGCTGTCGGATGATGCTCCGCCGCTCCAGCCGGAGAGTTCACCTCTGCCGGACGAGAAACGCCGGCCGCGGCACAAGCCCATCATGAGCGCCGGCACAGGCTCTTAACGAGATGCTTGCAGAAATGTCCGACGATCCATCACTATGTCCGAATGAGCAAAGAAACGCCGTGCGTTGCCGTCTGCATGATCGATCCCAAGACCAAGCTATGCTTCGGCTGCGGCCGAACCTTGCCCGAGATCGCGCGCTGGCACGCCATGGAAAGCGCGGAGCGGCTCGCGACCATGGCCCTCTTGCCCGCGCGGATGGCGGAAGCCGGACTTGCGCCGATCGGGGGATCGCCGAAACGCATCTGACCCGCCGGCTTGTGTTCGGAGGCGCGCGATGATCCGCTTCCTGCTCGTTTTCGTCCTGCTCGCCGGCACGGCAGGTGCCGTCGTCGCCTATGGCGACGCCGGTCAGATCGCACGCGCCAGCCACAAGGTTTCACACATGCTTCGTGCCCAGGCGGCCGCACCGGCCCCTGCCGTGCAGATCCCGCGCAGCCAGGGCGGCGAATTCGCGCTGCGTGCGAAGATCAATGGCGTCACCGCGCCAATGGTGATCGATACCGGCGCGACGTCGGTCGTGCTGACCTGGGAAACCGCAAAAGCAATCGGGCTGCCGCTCGAGATGCTTGAATATGACGTCGACCTGGAAACTGCCGGCGGCCGCACCAAGGCAGCCCGCCTCACGCTCGATCGTCTCTCCGTCGGTCAGCTCGTGGAAAAATCGGTGCCCGCTCTCGTCGTTCCACGCGGACAGATGAAAACCAATCTGCTCGGCATGAGCTTCCTCGATCGCCTGGAGAGCTGGGGCGTGCGCGCCGACACGTTGATGCTCACCGGCTATCCGGAGCTCCAGCGCAGTCCCCGCCGCTCGCGCACGGCCGTCAACTAACCGACTTACGCCGCCTCCGCCGGGACGCGGGCGCCGATACGCGCGATCGCATCGCGCAGCACCTCGAGACCAGCGCCGGGCTTCACCCCCCGCTCGGCCAGATGACGACGGAAGGCTCGCGCGCCCGGCACGGCATGGAATGCGCCGACGAAATGCCGCGTGATCGCGTGCAGCCGCGTGCCGCGCGCGAGCTGCTGATCGATATAGGGCATCATCGCCTCAAGCGCTTCCTGCATGGACGCGTGGGGCGCCGTCTCGCCGAAGATCTCGCCATCGACTGACAGCAGCCGCCATGGCTCCTGATATGCGGCGCGCCCAAGCATCACGCCATCGACATGGTCGAGATGTCCTTTCGCCTCTTCGAGGCAAGAGATGCCGCCGTTGATGATGACAGGCACATTGGGCATCGCGCGCTTGAGACGATAGACGCGATCGTAGTCGAGCGGGGGAATGTCGCGGTTTTCTTTCGGAGACAATCCGTTGAGCCAGGCCTTGCGGGCATGCACGATCAGCGTGTCGCAGCCGGAGGCGACCACCGCATGTGCGAGTGCATCGAGCGCGGCTTCCGGGTCCTGATCGTCGATTCCGATACGGCACTTCACCGTGACCGGAATGGCGACGGTGCGCTTCATTGCAGCGACGCATCTCGCCACCAGCTCCGGCTCTGCCATCAGGCAGGCACCGAAGCGGCCATCCTTCACGCGATCGGATGGGCAGCCGACATTGAGATTGATCTCGTTGTAGCCGAAGGCCTCGCCGATCCGAGCAGCTTCGGCAAGGTCACGCGGATCCGAGCCGCCGAGCTGAAGCGCCACCGGATGCTCGCACGGATCGAACCCGAGCAGCCGCTTGCGGTCGCCATGAATGACGGCCCCGGTGGTAAGCATCTCCGTATAGAGCAGCGCCCGCCGGCTTAGGTGACGGTGGAACACCCGGCAATGCCGGTCGGTCCAATCCATCATGGGCGCAGTGCAAAAACGCCAACGATTCCAATGGCTTATACGCAAATTCGATTCCATAATTTTCGCTTCACATTGGCACACATCTAGGAATTCCCAAACGATTTCAATGGGCCATATGCAAGTCGGGCGATTTCCGGTTATTAGCGCCGTTCGTCACACAAGAAAAAGGGCACCGCGTTCCAGAGTGCCCCTCTTCGTTAGAACAACCTAGACAGTAAGGCGATTACCGAAGCCAGACCGAGATGCAGATTGCACCCCAGGCCTAGACGGTAGGACTTACCGCAAGGCTGGTTGGCTTCGAGAATAAGAAATACACCCAAGGGTGATCTCCTTCTTCTCTGCGCGGGGGCCTAACTTAGCCGACATCGCGCGTTGAGCCAGGAGTCTGGGGGTGCTTCGATTTAATAGCCTCGTTGGTGACCCCTAACGCACTTCGGCTATTTCGGCGGCGGCTCTTATAGTCGGTATGATTCTGGAAGTTCAAGGGCCTTTAAGCCCTTTATCAGCAAGAAGAATCCGCAGCCTGGTAGTTTCCTGTGCAGCGTCCCTCGCCAGCTCGTGGATACGATCGTCCTCCCCGATGCTGCCGGCGCAGGCATTCGTCCGCCAGCCGACACGGAGGATGTCTTCGTTGGTCATTTAATCTTCTTTCCGATTTCGGCAGCGGCTCGTACTATGGCGCGTCTGGTGGCGGCGTATGGGTCGTTATCAAGCTTCTCGCACGCGAACTTCTGCTTCACATAGCCCTTTCTTGTAATCACCAGCCCATACCTCGGGACCGTCGCCAGCGCCCCCGCAAAACTCAATTCGCAACTTCACCGCCAGCCGCAGAACGTCGCCGTCGTCGGTGAGTGGATTCCACGGAAGCATCCTTGAGAATAGCTTTGGTTGTTCTGTTGCTACCTGGTTCATGTAGCATCCGCCGCCAGGGAATACATCGCACCACTCAATTGAATACCTGCCGCCTTCGCCGCAAGCTCCAGCAGTTCGTGGTCAAGGCTCATGCTGCGACCATTGTGGCTTTGTCGATGGCAGCGCGATCCAGGCGCTCAATCTCTGCCAGGATCGAGTCTGCTCCGGTCAATCGAGTGACGGCTCGATGGCAAAATCGACCCGATAGAGATGACCCGCGCCTGAGCTCAAGTCGGCACTTCCCGAAATACCTTTGGCGTTCGATCTATTTTGAGTTTGGTCAGCCCTATTTTGAGTCTGGCTCCAGAGATTGAGTCTGGCGGCCTGTCGGGCAGCAGCTGCTTCGGCAACGCCCGGCCACAGAGGACCATCCATTTCGACTTTTGCAATCTCGCGCGCCTCGAATGCGGCCCCCTTCAGAGCCGGCTCGCTCAGCCATTGAAGCTTGTTGGCGATAGTTATCGGGCTAGTCCTGATCTCTCGAATCGCCTCCTTTTTCTCGTACGTCATTCTAGGAGGCTTAAGATCTGCCGCCTTCGCCCGGGCGATGCGAGGCTTTCCTGCCTGCTTACGCCGCCAGATATCGTCAGCAATGGCGTCGAAATCCTCTTTAGAGAGCCTCTACCGGTTCTCACGCTCCCACTTCTCGCGATTGAGCTTTGGGGTGAGATCAATGATCTTTGTTGATGGTCGCCTTAGAGCCTCTTCGAGCACCGTCCCGGTCTCGAGGGCACCCGAAAGAGAGGTGACAAGACCCCTGTGCACCTGCCCGTTCTCGTCGAACGTCAGATAGCTTCCTTGTGTCCTCTTAATGTTGACCGGCTTGCCGTCCCTCGTTTTCGAGAATGACGTCAGCAACCCTCTGTCTGGTGCCCGCGTACTGCGGCATTGCGTCTTGGCCGCGGACCAGCCCCATCATCACGCGCTGCGAGATCGTCTGAAGGCCATTCTCGGCGAAGAGCTAGAACTGGAACGAAAGTCCCATCGTACCACCCCTCATGATCTCGCATGTTTCAGCACGTTGTTGAAAATAGCAACCAGCAATCCGTGGGAAATTTCCGACCGGCAGCGGGCAGAATCTAGCGGTGTCACCTATGCGACCGGCCTCAGTCGCTTCAACGACCCCACCGGCAAGGCCTTCGGGCTGCTCTACCTCGGCTCCAGCGCCAAGCTTGCTTTCGTCGAGACGATCCTTCGAGACCGCGCCGACGGCCGTAGCGGCGACTGCGTCATTGAGGAAAGTGAGATCGAAAAGCGCTCCATCGCGACCATCAGTCCCACCGTACCCCTCACGTTGGTGCATCACACCGGCGACGGCCCTATAAAAATGGGCGTCCCGTCCGACGTGGCCGGCGCACGTGACCAGTCGATGGCTCAGCACTGGTCAGGACGTGCAGTCGCGCGACACCGTGAGGGTAGCTCTGCAGAAGGTGAAGATGAGGCGGCCATAGAGCGCGCCCAAGCTCAGCCCTGAAGTGGCCAAGCGGTACGAATTGCCGAGAGCACGGGCAGTTTCGAGCCAGCACGTGAGTTCGCTGTGCACGGGCGTCACATGGATTCCGGCCAATGGCAGCATCAGGAATTGAATGCCGATCTCGCTCATGACAGCATGGCTCCGGCGCGCGGAAGCGGCATGAATTGCGCGAGATAGGCGCTGCGCCATTGATAGGGCGTATCGCCGACGAACCGCTTGAACACAGTCGTGAAGTGTGCCTGGGTCTGGAATCCTACGGTCAATGCGGTGTCGACTAGCGAGGCGTCACCCTGCTTCAGCAACTCCTGGGCGCGCTCGATCCGGCACTTCAACAGATATTCGTGAGGCCTCATGCCGACCGCTGCCCGGAACTGCGCGGCAAAGTGCATCCGGCTCAGCCCGGCAACGGCTGCGAGGTGCTCAAGTGTGATCTTCGCGCCCAGGTTTTCGTCGACATATTGCATTACGCGCTTGAGGCGCCATTTCTGCAACGATCGCACGGTACGACGCGCACGGCCCTCTCGCTCTTCGACATCGGGCTCGGCCTCCCTGCGTTGGGTCACTGCCTGCGCGCTGGCGCGGTGGGTCAGAATGGCAAGGCGCAATGCGTCGGCCAGGATGGCGGAATGCGGATGGTGCATTGCCTCCGTCGCTGCAAGCGCATCCGAAAGTTGCCGCAGCACGGGATCGATTAAGTCCCTTGGACCGCTCTCGGGCCTCTGTGCATCCGGCGCCTCGATAGCGACGGCGACATCGAGATGACCCAGAGGCAGCGTCGTTCCCTCGCAGCCGGCCTGATCGCAATATCCCGAGGGCCGACTTCTGCCGCCGAGGCTTGAGATATCGATCGAGCCGATCGCATGATCCTTGGTGGTAAGCGGCCGTGACAGCTGTAGCGACATCGTCGAATCTCCTTCTCCCCATTTCGACTCGGCGAAGCCTGACCGGCTTGTCCGAACGTCATGACAGCAGAGTAATTCGACGGGCCCCGCGCTCCATTCTACGGGCGGGTGAACCGATAGGTTCTCGGGTTGATCGCATCATACCTAGGTATGATCACGCCCTCGTCGTTGGGCCGGGTGGCGGCGGGATAGTGCCCCGCATGACGAATCGACTGGCCGCACTGCTTGATACAAGTGCGGTAAGTTGACGCGCATCGCTTGGCAGATCCGCGGAGAATCACGTTTTTTGCGGAATTGCTGCCCCTCATCGGCCGCGCGGCGCTCGGCCGATCGGGCCGGTCTTCCAAGAGAGCACGAAAATGGCGCGGTCGGATGTTGTCGGCGCGATCAAATCGCGGCATCAACGCCGCTGGAATGATGCGAACGAAACTGGCGACGATGACAACTCCTGATCGGGCCGCGCACTCGTCCACGAGCCGTGCGGGCCTGCGGTTCTGGTCAGCCGTCCTTGCCCTCGCGGTCTTCCTCGTCGATGTGCTGACGCCGCTCGAGGGTGCGATCGCCGTTCTCTACGTTGTTGCGATCCTGCTCGCAGCGAGAACGAACAGGCGGAACGACATCGTCGTCGCGGCGTGCGGCTGCGCGATGCTGACGATCGCGGCGTATCTGCTCTCTCACGATCTGCACCACATCGCCTCGCCAGCCCTTCGTGCCGTGGTGAGCCTCGCAGCCATCGCCATCACCACACTGCTCGCGCTGCAGAATCATGCCGCGACCAATCGCCTGACAGCGCAGGCGCGCCTGCTCAATCTCTCGCATGACATGATCTTCGTCCGCGATCACGCCGGAGTGATCAGCTTTTGGAATAAGACCGCGGAGCAGACCTATGGCTGGCCGGCGGAAGATGCGCTCGGGCGGTCTGCCGACGAGTTGCTGCAGACCACCTATTCCGATAGGCGAGAGACCATCGAGCGTGTTCTGCTCGAGGCCGGACGCTGGGAAGGCAGAGTGGAGCAGCGCACGAAGGCCGGCGCCACACTCACGGTCGATGCGCGCTGGGCCTTGCAGCACGACCATCTCGGCAAACCGGTCGGCGTGCTCGAAACGCACACCGATGTCACGGACCGCGTGGCGGCGCATAGCGCGCTGGTGCAGAGCGAGCAGCGATACCGCCGGATGTTCAACGCAAGCCGGATCGGCGTCGTGGAGGAGGACTGGACAGACGTACGGGCCACGCTGGGAGCGCTGGACACCGGCGGCGCCGACTTGCGCGACCATCTGGCACGACATCCCGATGTCGTCCGCTCCGCCCGCAGGCTCGCCAGGATCATCGACGTCAATCCGGCCATGCAGAGGATGGCGGGCGCCGACGGCGCTTCGGCCTTCATCGCGAATGTGGACAAGCTCCTCAGCGAGAACGACCGCAGCTTCGTCGGCGCATTGCTGGCATTCACGGAAGGAGAGCCCTTCTACGAAGGCGAGACCGAGATCGTCAGGCTGGACGGCCGCAAGGTTCCCGTGCTGTTCACAATCAGCTTTCCGGCCGATCCGGATGGAGATCGCAACGTGCTCGCTTTCGTCATCGATATCACCGAGCGCAGACAGGCGCAGGATGCGCTGCTCGCCGCACAGGCCGATCTCGCGCATGCGGCGCGCGTCGCCACCTTGGGCGAGATCAGCGCCTCCATCGCCCACGAGGTGAACCAGCCGCTGGCAGCAATCGTCACCAGCGGCGAAGCCGGCCTGCGGTGGCTCCGACGGGACGTGCCGGACCTGAGGGAAGTCGCCACCACAATGGGCCACGTTGTCGCCCAGGGCCGGCGAGCCAGCGAGATCGTGGCTCGGATCCGCAGTTTCCTGAAGAAGGCACCGCCCCAGCAGGACGAGTTGCAGATTGACGAGATTATCGAGGAGGCAACCGCTCTGGTAGCCCGCGAGTTCGCGAAAGACGACGTCGCCCTCGCCATGGAGATGGAACCCGGCTTGCCGCCGATCCGCGGCGATCGGATCCAGCTTCAGCAGGTTCTCGTCAATCTGCTGATCAATGCCGCCCAGGCCATGTCCAGCCAATCCGGTTCCCGCCTCGTCACGTTGCGCACCGGCACCGTCGATGGCGAGAGCCTCGCAATCACGGTGCAGGACAGCGGCCCCGGCATCAGCCCAAACGACCTGCCGCGCCTGTTCGATCCGTTCTTTACGACGAAGCACGGCGGAATGGGCATGGGGCTTGCGATCTGCCGAACGACGGCGGAAGCTCATGGCGGCCAGTTGTCGGCAGAGAGCATCCCTGGCTCGGGAGCGACTTTCCGCCTGACGTTGCCGTTCAGCAAACACCACGCCTCACCATGACACGACCAAGCCAAGCGCATCCGCCGGCCACCTCCTCCAGTTCAGTCGTCATCATCGTTGATGACGACGCAGGCATTCGCGCCTCGCTCGACAGCCTATTCCGGTCGGTTGGCCTCGAAACACGCCTGTTCGGCTCGCCGGCCGAACTGCTCGGCGGCACGCTGCCTGACGGCCCGGGCTGCATCGTGCTGGACGTCAGGCTTCCTGGCGTGAGCGGGCTAGACCTCCAGGGCCAGTTGACCCGCCAGGGCATCAATTATCCCATCGTCTTCATGACGGGCCATGGCGACATTCCAATGTCGGTGCGTGCGATGAAGGCCGGCGCGGTCGACTTCCTCTCCAAGCCTTTTCGCGATCAGGATATGCTCGACGCCGTGACGACAGCGCTCGAGCGCAACGCGCAGCACCGCGCCGAAGCCGCGGCGAAGGAGGATATCCGAGCTCAATACGAGACCTTGACGGCACGCGAACGCGAAGTGATGGGCCATGTTACCGCCGGGTTGATGAACAAGCAGGTCGCTGGCCTGATCGGGCTCAGCGAGATCACGGTCAAGATCCATCGCGGCAACGTCATGCGCAAGATGGGCGCTAAGTCGCTGGCCGACCTCGTTCGCAAGGCCGAGGCGCTCGGACTTTCCCAGACCCGCAGGACTACGGACCAAACCTGAGTATAGTTTCAACAAGGGCGACCAACGGTGCATAAGGGGCCATCAGCCGCGCAACGGGAGATGTCCTCCTTGCGGAACACCGCGGCCAGGATGTGTGCCAAATGGCCAAGACCCCAGTGATTGCGATCGTGGACGACGACGAAGGCGTTCGCACGTCCCTCGCAAGCCTGGTGCGTTCGCTCGGCTATGAGGCGCACGCCTATGAGTCCGGGGTCGATTTCCTGCGACAACCACCGGGAAACGATCCGGAATGCATGATCGCCGACGTCCAGATGCCGGTCATGACGGGCGACGAGATGCAGGCTAAGCTGGTTGCCTCCGGCCGCCGTTTCCCGATCATCTTCATGACGGCATTTCCGAGCGAGACGGTGCGCCAGCGCGTGATGGCGGCGGGCGCGCACTGCTACATCGGCAAGCCCTCGAGCGGCGACGAAATCATCCGCTGCCTCGAAGAGGCGCTGGCAGGCGCCGGACCACAATAGTCTCTCCGTTCATGAACTCGCCGCCGCATTACTGATCCTGAATCGAGGCCATGCAAACCCCATGACACTTAGGCCATTGATCTTTCTGCTCCAATCAACGGCCATGCGATCTCCGGCCCCACCGCTGCATTCGCAAAATTTAACACGGTTTAAGCAACTCTAACGAGCCTTGTGACGCGTCCAGACGTATCGTTCGAACATGGACCAACAAGGTTCAGCTGCGGTGACGCCGCAAGTTGGATCAAGGACGGGACGAACGATGTTCACCGATGTGCAAGCGGCGGGCGCCCGGCTGACGTATCAACCCAGCCCTCGCGAACAGGTTTTCCCCCAGGGGCAACGCGCAGTTCCCAACGAGCGAAGATGGCGCCAGCCTGAGCAGCCCACCGGCAATGGGCGTGACGACATCATGATCTCGCGGTGGACCTCCACGCAGGCGGCGGTGGGGCGGGAGGAAGCAACGACGCCAACAGACCGGTACTTCTTCGCCATCGCTCTGAAGACGACCCGTCTCAAGCTGACCAGAGGCGCTCAAACCATATTCGACGGCATCATGCCCGCGGGCACGCTCTATGTCGGCGCACCGTCAAAGTCGCTTTGCGCACATTTCCATTCGTCATGCGATTTTCTGCACTTCCACGTTCCGGCAAAATGTCTGCCGTTACCGCCGACGGGAGAGCACCCGGTCACTCCCGAGGAGTTGAACGATATGGTTCTACTGCGCGACCCGTTCGCCGCGCAACTCGCAAAGGCGCTGACCGAACACGGCCATCCGGTCGACCGCGACTTCGCGCGTTGCATCGCCCAGACTTTGGCAATGCATGTGGCCCGGCGCGAAGCGCCGCGCACGAAGGTCAACGCTCTGCCGAAATGGCGTCTGCGCCGCATCGAGGACTATGTCAGGACGCATTTCGACCAATGCATCAGCCTGTCGGACCTGGCTGGAGTCGCCGGACTATCGCGGATGCACTTCGCCGCGCAGTTTCGGGCCGCGACCGGGTACCGACCGCGTGAATATCTGCTGCATCAGCGCGTCGAGCAGGCGAAATCCCTGCTGCTGAACTCCGAGACCTCCCTGGCCCAGGTGGCGCTGGCGGTCGGCTTCTGCACGCAGGCGCACTTCTCCACCGTCTTCAAGCGCATTACGGGCAACACTCCGGCACGCTGGCGGTGCTCGAGCCGGAACGCCCAGGCCTCATCCGCGCCGGCTGGCGACGATCCAGCTTCGGGGCGCAAGGCCGTACCTCACCTTCTGCCGTATGCGCTTTCGTGAATGATGCGAAATGAGAAACAAACCTTGTTTCGTGAAATACTTCTCCCGCCCGATCGGCGACGCTGGAGATGTTAGTGACTGAGAGCCCAAGTCACGGCTCGCGCCTCTCCTCCCAGGCCTACGAGCATTAGGGCCGTCCTCTCGCACAAGGAGGACGGCCCCTCTTTTTTGGCAGCCCACGCGCCTATTCGAGGCTGGAGGCAATTGAAGGGCATTTCTCATCGGTGAGCCAACGCGCAGCCAGATGCGTACACCCACAACACTCCTGAAATCATCCAGCGCATGCGCCGGCGGATCGGGCCGGATGCCCCTGACCATCGCGCTCAACGCGTGTCCTGGCCCACGCCCCAGAAACGCCGTGGCGCCGGCCGCCAGACAGGCCTGCAGCCAGCTCTCCCATTGCGCGGTTTGTGAGATCTGCGCGGCGAGCTTGTTCGAGACCTGTCTCGGCGGAGACGATGGCAGCGCCGTCGATGCCACTCAGCACACGCGCGCCGCCGCCCGGCGGGAATGCCGCGGATGCCGGTCGCAGGATATCGCGAAACTCGGCCGACGCTTCGGCGAGCCGTCGCGTGCGGAGGCAACCTCGACAGGCAGATCCTTGGCCCATGCATCACCGTTGCGGCCGCGGTGCCCGCAGCGACTGCGCGAAAAGTCAGGGCACGACGACCAGCCGTCGCCGACGCGGGTGGACGCATCCATGGCTTCCGCCCGGCGCGCCACGATATCCAGCCGGGCCGCGACCTCGCCGACACTCTAGCCGGCGACATGACGCTATTCGGAATCGCCTCGTCGAGCGCGACTACAGCATCCAGCGCTTGCAAGGTGCGTATGATTTGGCCGCGCAGTTGCGAGCCCCCGAACAACCAAGGTCCAGCTTCTTCGCGGCCTGGGGCCGGTCGTCCCGGTCGGATTCATGGAAATTTCGAATGAGGCAGTCAGGCCGGCGGGAGTGCTGTCTCTCCCGCCGTCCCTCCCTTCGCCGGCCGTGCGTCAGGACCGGCAAAACGCGTCGTGGTCAGCGCGCGGCCTGCTGATCGATGCTGCGCGCAGCGCGGGTGATCACGGCCGCCACTTCCTTCGGATGCGATTCGTAGACCGAGTGGCTGGCGCCCGGGATCACCGTGGTGTGGCTCTTGGCGCGGTCGTAGTACCAGCGCTCGAGATCGGGATTGATGATCTGGTCGCTGCCGGCAACGATGCCCCAGCTCGGCGTGGTCTTCCATGCCGCCGCCGTCAGCGGCGTGCTGAACACCTGTGCGGCGGCCGGGACCTGCGAACGTGCGACGAACTCGGCGCGATCACGCGGCAGATCGGGCGCGAACAGCTTCGGGAATTGCACGGGATCGAGATAGGTGAACTCGTCGGGCGTGATCTTGATGACACCCTCGGTCTTTCCGAGCACGCTCGGCGTCTTCTTGCCCAGCGCCGATTCGTCCTCGCCGACGTCGGGGGCGTGCGCGGCGACGTAGACGAGGCCGACGACGCTGGGATGAACACCCGCTTCGGTGATGATCGAGCCGCCATAGCTGTGGCCGACGAGAAGCGTCGGGCCGTTTTGAAGGTCGAGCATCCGCTTCGTCGCCTTGACGTCATCGGCAAACGACGTTTCCGGCTCCTGGACCATGGTGACATGGAAACCTTCCTTGGAGAGGATCTCGTAAACCGGCTTCCAGCCGGACGCGTCCACCCAGGCGCCGTGCACCAGGACGATGTTCTTCAGCGGCTCCGCACGCGCCGTGTCGACGGTCGCGAACAGCGAAAGGGTGACGGCGAAGGCGAGGCTGGCGCGATGAGGTTTCATTCCGGGATCACTCCGTGTTGGAATGGCGCGAAAGTACGCCGAGACCGCCCCCGCGGTATTTCCGCAATTAACTTTCCTTGTCACTTCGCACGCCCGGACATGCCGTTTGGTCCAATGCTTTCTCGCGATTCCGGAGAAGACGACCTAGCTAATTGCGCATCCAGCATGCACAGGACCGCATCAATGACATCCACCGCGAAACGCCAGGCTGCACTCCTCATTCTGCTGTGCGCGGCGTCCCCGGCCGTCGCGGGTACCTGCGCGAACGAGATCGCTCGCACCCAGGTGCAGCTGGATCGGGTCATCGAAAAGGACGCCGGCTCCTACGGCTGGCAGCCGGAGAGCCTCAGCGCATTGCGCGGCCATCAGCCAACGCCCCGCTCCCTTGCCGAAGCAGAGAGCGGTGACGGCGTCGATTTCACGGCTGCGTTGGATTCGCTTGATCGCGCTCGCGCCGCCGATCACGTCGGTGACATGCGCGCGTGCCGCCGGGAACTGGCACGCGCGCGGTCCATTCTGAGATAAAAAAAGTAGAAGTCACGACCGACGCCAGCGCGTGCTGATGCCAATGCAGTGGGCGCCTAGTCGTATGACAGACGCAAGCAAACTCTCGTCGTCTTCGTGCAGGCCGGGAGCGGGACGTGCGTTCTAGAAATACCGGACCTACCGCGGCTTTCTAATGTTCGATGGCATTCAGGCCGGAGCGATCGTCCATGCGGAATCAGCATTCACCAACCCATATCGTCACGATAAGTTCGAATTCACACCGGCGCACCTCGATGCATCCGGGCATGACGCTTGCAGCCGGCATGCTTTGGCTGATCTCTACTGCGGCCGTCGCTCAAACGATGGTGCCCGGAATACAACCTTCTCCCAGCATGATCGCGACATCGCCGCTCAATCCGCAATCCACCCGGCCCGTAGGCATCCCGCTGGGATCGACCGAGATTGCAACGCCCGGCACCTCGCCGCTCAATCCTGCGCAAGGCATGTCGAACTGTCCGACATCGGCAAACTCCGCCTCGCCTGGCGCATTGTTCGATGGCGGCGGACTGTCCGGCAACTCATCGAGCGCATGCGCTGGCAGCGCGGCGGCTTCGCCGCTGTCGTCCTCGCCAATGACCGTCGGACGCGTCGGGATACCGTTGGGCGCCACCGAGCTCGGCGGTGCCGGAATCAGTCCCTCAGTTCCGGTGCCGAACCCCGCCCCTGCCGATGGCACGATGTCGATCAACGGCACGCCGTTGATCGGCGGTGCGGGCAATCCCTGACCTCATCGAGGATCATTGTCGTGAAACGCCCTTTCACCGTCGCGCTCATCGTTCTCGCCGCAATCGGAGCCGGAGCGGGCTTATGGTTCTTCGCGGACCGCAAGCCGGTCGTCGCAGCCGCGCCTGTGCCGGTGCCCGCTGCCGTGCCCGTGGTCGTCACCACGGTCACAGGAAAGGACGTGCCGATCTACTTGCGCGGCATCGGCACGGTTATCGCGTACAACACCGACGTCGTGCGCAGCCAGATCCAGGGCCAAATCGTCAAGATCGCTTTCACTGAGGGGCAAGCCGTGAAGGCCGGCGACTTGCTCGCCCAGATTGACTCTCGCCCCTATAAGGCCGAGATCGAGCAGCTGACTGCAAATCGCGACAGGGACCAGGCGCAGCTCGCGAATGCCGAGGCCAATCTCTCCCGCTACAATCAGCTTGGCGACAAGGGCTATGCGACGCCGCAATTGATTGATACCCAGACGGCGCAGGTTGCCCAGCTCAAGGCGGCGGTGAAAGCCGACCAGGCGCAGATCGACCAGGCCAACGTCCAGCTCAGCTACACGCGCCTGACCTCAGCCATCCCCGGCATCACCGGCGTCCGCCAGATCGACGTCGGCAACGTGATTCATCCGACCGATCCCAATGGCCTCGTCGTCGTCGCTCAGATCGAGCCGATCTCGCTGCTCTTCACCTTGCCGCAGACGGACCTGCCTTCGATCCAGGAGCACGCCGCCAAGGGAACGCTGAAGGTCATCGCCTACAGCCAGGACAACAAGATGAAGCTGGACGAAGGCCGGCTGCTGCTAGTCAACAACGAGATCGCGGGAACGACGGGCACCGTCCAGCTCAAGGCGGAATTTCCCAACCACGAGCACCGGCTGTGGCCGGGGCAGCTCGTCAACGCGCGTCTGCTGCTGGAGGTGCGGAAGGATGCGTTGACAGTGGCCGGCTCGGCGGTCCAGCAGGGTCCTCACGGCAGCTATGTCTATGTCGTGTCTGCCGACCAGACCGTGACCTTGCGTCCGGTCCACGTTGCGCAGATCAGCGATGGCCAAGCACTGATCGATCAGGGACTAGAATCAGGTGACGTCGTTGTGGTCGACGGTCAATACCGGCTCACGGAAGGAAGTCACGTCCACGAGCTGCACGGCAAGGCCGCGCGAGAGGCCGACCTGCAAAGCGCCGTGCAGGATGCCATCCCATGAATATCTCTGCGCCGTTCATCCTGCGGCCGATTGCAACGGCCCTGCTGATGGCGGGCCTGCTGTTGCTCGGGCTTGCGGCCTATCCCTTGCTGCCGGTCGGCGCGCTCCCCAACGTCAATTACCCCACCATCCAGATCTCCGCGCAATTGCCCGGCGCAGACCCGGGAACCATCGCGTCATCGCTGGCCACGCCGCTCGAACAGCAGCTCAGCCAGATCCCAGGCATCACCCAGCTCACCTCGTCCAGCGCGCTCGGCGTAGCGCAGTTGACGGTGCAGTTCGAACTGTCGCGCACGGTGGACAGCGCCGCCGTCGACGTGCTCGCCGCGATCAACGCCGCCAGTCCCTTCCTCCCGCCGAACATCCCCTACCCCCCGACGATTCGGAAAGTGAATCCCGCGGAAACGCCGATCATGCTGATCGCGCTGACCTCGGACTCGCTGCCGCTGACCACGGTGGACGCCTATGCCGAGAACATCCTGCTGCCCAAGATCTCGCAGGTCCCGGGCGTGGGTCTCGTGGGAATTGGTGGCCAGCAGAAGCCCGCGATCCGCATCCGGGTCAATCCACAGGCCCTTGCCGCCCGCGGCATCGGCCTCGAAGATGTCCGCAACGTCATCGCCGGCGCCAATGTCGATCTGCCTAAGGGTACGCTCAACAGCCCGCGCGTGACTTACACGCTCAACACCAACGATCAGCTGCTGAAGCCTTCGACCTATGAGGATCTCATCATCGCCTATCGCAACGGATCTCCGGTGCGGCTGCGCGACGTTGGCACGGCTATCGAAGCGCCCGAAAACGATCTCCTAGCAGGCTGGTATGGCAAGGACCCCGCCATCATTCTGGCCGTCCAGCGCGTTCCCGGCGCCAACGTCATCGAAACCGTCGACCGCGTCAAGGCGCTGCTGCCGCAACTGCAAGCCTCCGTTCCGCCTGCGATCAAGGTGACGATCGCAGCCGACCGCACCGCCACGATCCGCGCCGCAGTCTCGGACGTGCAGTTCACGCTGATGCTCACCGTCGCCTTGGTGGTGATGGTCATATTCCTCTTCCTTCGGAATTTCTGGGCCACCGTCATCCCGGCTATCACGGTTCCCCTGGCGCTGATCGGAACGTTCGCAGTCCTCTACGTACTCGGCTATAGCCTCGACAATCTGTCGCTGATGGCGCTGTCGATTGCGGTCGGATTCGTTGTCGATGACGCCGTGGTAGTGATCGAGAACATCGTTCGTCATCTCGAGCAGGGCATGACGCCGATGGACGCGGCGCTCAAGGGCTCCAGCGAGATCGGCTTCACGATCGCCTCGATCACCTTCTCACTCATCGCGGTGTTTATTCCGCTGTTCCTGATGGGCGGCTATGTCGGCAAGCTGTTCCAAGAATTCGCCATCACGATCACCGCCTCGCTGTTGCTATCGCTGATCATCTCGCTCACGCTCACGCCGATGATGTGCGCGCGCCTCCTAAAGGACAGTTCGCGCAAGAAGCACGGCCGACTTTACCTCCTTTTCGAACGCGGCTTCGACGCCCTGCTTGCACTCTATACGCGCGGCCTGCGCATCGTGCTACGCCATCGCTTCCTGACGCTGCTCGTGATGCTCTCGACGATTGCGCTGACCGGCTTTCTCTACGTCATCATCCCGAAAGGGTTCTTTCCGCAGCAGGACACCGGACAGATCGTCGGCATCACCGAGGCCGCCCAGGATATCTCATTCCCGGCCATGTCCGAGCGTCAGCAGGCGATCGTCGGCGTCCTCACAAAGGACCCGGCCATCCAATCGGTAGCCAGCTACATCGGCCCCGGCGGCCCGACGGCGACGCTCAATCAAGGACGCATCTTCATCGTCCTGAAGCCGAAGCCCGAACGCAAGGCGAACGCCGACCAGATCATCAACCGGCTGAGACCACGGCTCGCCCACATCCAGGGCATCACGCTCTACATGCAGGCGGCTCAGGACATCACCATCGGCGCGCGCCTGTCGAAGACGCAATACCAGTACACGCTGAGGGACGCCGATTCCGACGAACTCAGCCACTGGTCGGCGATCTTCCTGAAGAAGCTCCGCGCGCTCGACATCGTTACCGACGTCGCGAGCGACCAGGCCAATGCCGGCCCGAGACTGCAGATCACCGTCAATCGCGAGATTGCTTCCAGCTTCGGCATCCTGCCGACGACGATCGACAATGCCCTCGACGACGCCTTTGGCCAGCGCATCGTCTCCACCATGTTCACCTCGTTGAACCAGTATCACGTCGTGATGGAGGTCGATCCGAAGTTCCAGTATGGGCCTGAGGCGCTCAAGGACATTTACCTGAACTCGGCCAGCGGCCAGCAGGTCCCCCTGAGCACGCTGGTTCACAGCGTCATCGAGCCCGCCCCGATCCTGATCAACCATCAGAGCCTGTTTCCCTCAGTCACGATCTCGTTCAACCTGCGGCCCGGCGCTGCACTTGGCGATGCCGTGGCGGCGGTCCAGAAGATCGAGAAGGAGACCGGCAAGCCGGCTTCGCTCTCGAGCTCGTTCCAGGGCAATGCGCAGGCCTTCCAGTCGTCCCTGTCGGGCACGCCGCTGTTGATCGGGGCGGCACTGATTGTGATCTACATCATTCTTGGCGTGCTCTATGAGAGCCTCATCCATCCGATCACAATTCTCTCGACGCTGCCGTCCGCCGGCATCGGCGCATTGCTGCTGCTGCTCGCGGTCCACATGGATCTCAGCGTCATCGCCATCATCGGGATCATTCTCCTGATCGGCATTGTCAAGAAGAACGGCATCATGCTGGTCGACTTCGCCCTCGAAGTGGAACGCCGGCAGCGGCTGAGCCCCGAGGAGGCGATCTACCAAGCCTGCACTCTTCGCTTTCGCCCGATCCTGATGACGACGATGGCGGCGCTGCTTGGCGGCGTGCCGCTGATGCTCGGCACCGGTACCGGCGCGGAATTACGCCAGCCGCTCGGCTACACCATCGTCGGCGGCCTGATGCTCTCGCAGATCCTGACACTCTACACGACGCCCGTGGTCTATCTCTATCTGGACAAGCTCGGCAGCTGGCTCACCGGACCCAAGTCTGTTGCAAGCGAAGCACCCGACACTTCCCCCGCCGGCGGAGCTACGGGATTGACCCGCGAATCCGTTTGAGGCGTCCGAGACGGCATGTCGACCAAAGCACTGGTGACCGTCACGCCAGAGACGACCATCGCTCTGGTGCCCAGCATCCGGCGCTCTACACGCCAACCATGTTCATGCACATGGAGATGGGAGCAGGAGCGACAATCCAGCCGCTTCTGCCGGCCATGGCAACGTCGGGATCACGGTCAACGTCTGTCATCTGGTGACAATGCCTGGCGCCGAAGTGTGTACACGGTGGAGTGGTTCGCTGAGGTTGCGACCAAGAGCGTCCCGTTCGAGGTCGAGGCCCGGGGGCCGGGCGACCGCAAGATGGCACCCACCGGCGCGCGTCATCGATGTGCCGCATTCAAGCGGCGATTTGGCGTGATGCGCCCCGTGGCAGCAACAGCTTCGGCCCACGACCGGAGAGTGGCTGCGACCCATGTCGGCGCGTACCGTCATGCGTTTTGACAAAGCGCCTGCGTAAACGCAAAAGACGGCTCTTCCGCACCTCAGTAGACGTTCGTTATGACGTCTGAACGCCCGAATGGCTCCCATCGCGTACAGCTCCGGCGATGGTGGCGCGACGTGCTGCCGACCGAGACCAAGCAGAATCGCGTTCTCCTGTGGGCCTGGGGCAGTGTCGCCTTGGCCCTGTTGTCGCTCGCCTGCTTCTTGCTTGAGTATGATTTCACGGTGATCGCAGTCGCAGCTTTCCTGGCTGCGTCGCTGACGCTCGTCGCAGCAGCCATGGACATCGCCGCCCGGAATAGGGCGATCGCCGAACTGGAGCGGAGCGAGCAGCGCTATCGCCAGCTGTTCAGCCGTATGCCGATCGCATTCCGGCAACTCGACGCCAGCCGGTTGGTTGCACTGTTCCGAAAGCTGAGGGCCGAGGGCGTCGAGGATCTCGGTGCCTATTTCGACAGCCACCCCGAGCTTCTCAAAACATGCATGGAGGCACTCTCGTTCCAGGAAGCCAACGAACGGGCCATTCAGATGTTCGGAAGAAGCTCCGATCAGTATATCGGACGGTCCATGGTCGACACCTGGAAGGAGCGCCCGGACACATTCCGACGCGCCATGGAATCCCGCTTTCGCGGAGAGACCCACTTCGAGGAAGAGACCCGGATGGTCACGTGGGACAACCGCATCCTCGACGTCCTATTTACGACGGCGCGGGTCGGTCCTGTAGATGATCTCGAACTGAGCCTCGTCGGCACGATCGATATCTCGCAGCGTGTCCGCGCTGAGGAGAGGCTCCGACAGGTGCAGGCGGAGTTCGCGCATGCCGCGCGAATCTCGGTGCTCGGCGAGCTCACCGCCTCGATAGCCCATGAGGTCAACCAGCCGTTGTCGGCCATCACGACCAATGCCGCAGCCGGCCTGCGATGGCTCGACAGACCCAATCCCGACTTGGCCGAGCTACGCAAGGTGATCGAGAACACGGCCACGGATGCCAGACGTGCCGCGAGCATCGTGGCGCGCGTTCACGGCATGGCGGCACGCAAGGCTCCGGAGCGGATCCTCCTCTCGTTCGACGATGTCGTCCGGGAAGCCCTGTTGTTCCTGCGACATGAAATGGAGTCTCGCGACGTCGCGGTCCAGCACCGCCCTGATCCGGCAGCGCCGCTGGTGCTCGGCGACCGCACCCAACTCCAGCAGGTGATCGTCAATCTGGCAATCAACGCCGTGCAGGCCATGACCCAGGCCGGCACCGAGAACCGCAGGATCGTCATCACCACCATTTCCCTGGATACGAAAACCCTATGCTGCTCGATGGAAGACAACGGTCCGGGCATCGACCCCGAACATGTCGGTCGGCTGTTCGAAAGCTTCTTCACGACCAAGGATAGCGGCATGGGCATGGGCCTGCCGATCTGCCGCTCCATTATCGAAGCGCATGGCGGCCGGATCCATGCCGAAGGTAAGGGCGCTCAGGGAGGCGCACGTTTCTGGTTTACGCTGCCGATCTCCGAGCCGGTGGGCTCGACCTGATCCGGGGAGGACGCGGATCAAAGCCTCTCTGTTGCAGTCGCGACGTCGCTCGAGCGCACCAAGCGGATCGGAACACCCTTGAACGACGGCGTGAAGCTCATGGGATCGCGGGCATAGAGCGGCACCAGCGGATTGGCCTCCGGATAATAAGCTGCACAGCAGCCGGCCGGAAACGAATGACCGACCACGCGGAAGTTACGCACGACCCGCTCGACTCCATCGGTGGATTCCGTGATGAGGTCCACGCGGTCGCCCTCGGCAAAGCCGCGCTTTTTCATCTCGTATTCGCTGAGGAACACCACATCGCGCTGTCCGAAGACGCCGCGATAGCGATCCGACATCGAGTAGAGCGTGGTATTGTACTGGTCATGACTGCGGATCGTGCTAAGCCATAGGAAATCGGGATCGCATTGCTTTGGATCCTCGCCACATCCCTCGAATACCAGGAAATTGGCCTTGCCCGACGAGGTGGCCCAGATCCGTTCCCGCGCCGTCGAGGTCAGATGGAAGCCGCCGGGAACGCGGATCCGCGCATTGTAGTCCTGGAAGATGGGGAAGACCGCCTCGATGGCATCGCGGATGCGATCGTAATCGTCAACAAACCCATCCCATTCAACCACCGTGCGGTCGCCGAGGGTGGCCTTGGCGACGCCGGCAACGATCGCCACTTCGCTGAGGAGATGCTCTGACGCCGGCGTGTTGCGGCCACCCGAAGCGTGGACCATCGACATGGAATCTTCCACCGTGATGGATTGAGGTCCCGTCGCCTGGACATCGATTTCGGCGCGGCCGAGACAGGGCAGGATCAGGGCGGCGCGACCATGGATCAGATGGCTTCGGTTCAGCTTCGTGGAGACGTGGACTGTCAGATCGAGCTTGCGCAGAGCCGCCTGCGTTGCACCCCGGTCGGGAATGGCAGCGGCGAAATTGCCGCCCATGGCGAAGAAGACCTTCACCTCGCCGCGGATCATGGCTTCCAGGGCCGTCACGACATTGTGTCCCGGCTCTGACGGCGGCTTGAAGCCGAAGTGGTGTTCGAGCCGCTCGAGAAAATCCGGCTTGGGGACCTCCGTGATGCCCACGGTGCGATCGCCCTGCACGTTGGAATGACCGCGAACCGGGCAAACGCCGGCACCCTCGCGTCCCACATTGCCGCGCAGGAGCGCAAGGTTGGCGATCTGCTGCACGTTGTTCACGCCTCGCTGATGCTGGGTGATCCCCATGCCATAAACGAGAATGGCGCGCTCCGACTTCCTATAGGCTTCGGCCGCGCACGCCATGTCCTCGCGCGTCAGGCCGGACTGACGTTCGATGTCTGGCCATTGCGTTCGCTTGAGGTCGTCGATCAGCGCTTCGATCCCCGTGGTGTGCCCCTTGATGAAATTCCAGTCCAGGATCTCCGGCTGCTCGGCGGCGCGGGCCGCGTCATCCAGCTCAACTAAGATCTTCATGATACCCTTGAGGACCGCGACGTCGCCGCCAACACGCACCTGGAAAAGCTTCGAGCTGATCTTCGTCGACGTCAGCGTGATCATCTCGACGGCACTCTGCGGCGCCTGGAAGCGCTCGAGCGCCCGTTCGCGAAACGGATTGAAGGAGATGATCGACGCCCCGCGGCGCGACGCATTGCGCAGGCTCGTCATCATCCGCGGGCTGTTGGTGCCCGGGTTCTGGCCGAAGATGAAGATGCAGTCGGCCTTGTCGAAATCCTCCAGCAGCACCGTACCCTTGCCGACGCCGAGCGATTGCGGCAGGCCGACGCTGGTCGCCTCATGGCACATGTTCGAACAGTCCGGAAAGTTGTTGGTACCATATTCACGGACGAAGAGCTGATAGAGGAATGCTGCCTCATTCGAGGTCCGTCCGGACGTGTAGAACTCCGCCATGTTCGGATCCGGCAACGCCCTCAGCTCACGGCCAATCATGTCGAAGGCATCGCTCCACTCCACCGGAAGATAGCGGTCGGATGCGGCATCATAGGCCATCGGATGCGTGAGCCGCCCGACCATTTCGAGATCATAGTCGCTCCAGGTTGCCAGCTCCGAGACGGTATGTGCAGCGAAAAATTCGGGCGCGCATCGCTTGGACGTTGCTTCCCAAGCGATCGCCTTGCCGCCGTTCTCGCAAAATTCGAATGACGAGGTATGCTTCGGATCAGGCCACGCGCAGCCGGGACAATCGAACCCCTGCGGCTGGTTCATGCGGCTCAGCGTCACTGCGCCCTTAATCGGCACGCGCTGCACCAGCAGGGCCTCACTGAGTGCCTTCAGCGCTCCCCAGCCTCCGGCAGGCTCACGATAGGGACGAACCGATTTTCTTGTCATCGAAGATATCTCTGAATATGGTGATCCCACCGAAGTTAAGGATCGCAGCAGCTGTAGCGTCTTTTCAAATCGGCCCTCGAATTTCGCAATTGCACACCTTCAGTCCCGCTGCGGGCGCGCAGGCCTTGCGGACGCCGATAGTGCATTCCGGAAAAAAGAGCGTCGTTCGCGGAAGCTGGACGGACAGGACGAAACTAGGCTTCAACGCTGGAGTCTCGCTGGAGGCTCGACATGCGTTGAGGAGCGACCAACATGTTTTCACGACGAGAATTGCTGGCTATGTCAGCGGCGGGCGCCGCAATGGTCGGCTCCGGTGCGCAAGGCGCGACCTTCGGTAACCCGGATGAGCCGCCGCAGGGCGCGATAAATGCCAAGAATGCCAGCAGCCTGAGCGATCACGGTCCACAGAATCCGGCTCTGGGGAAGCAATTTCCCTCCGCGCAGACGCCGCCGGCGACGGATGTCGGCGGCCTGCCGATGAATTGGGCTTCCTTCAACAACGCGCCCAGGCGCATCCAGAACGGCGGCTGGGCCCGCCAGGTCACTGTCGCCGACTTCGCGCTCTCGAAGGAGATCTCCGGTGTCAACATGCGACTGTCCGCCGGCGGCATCCGCGAACTGCATTGGCATCAGGCGGCCGAATGGGCGATCATGACCTACGGTGGCTGTCGCATCACCGTGCTCGACGTCCAGGGCCGCCCTTATGTGGCCGATCTCAAGGCCGGCGACCTCTGGTACTTCCCGTCGGGCGCGCCCCATTCCCTGCAAGGACTTGGTCCCGACGGCTGCGAGTTCGTGATCTGCTTCGACGACGGCCACGCCAACGAGTTCAACACACTGCTGGTGACAGACTGGTTCGCCCATACGCCGCCGGAGGTGCTGAGCAAGAACTTCGGCGTGCCGGCCGAAACCTTTGCCAAGATTCCGTTGCACAATCTCTGGATCTTCCAAGGCACGCTTCCCGGCGATCTCGCCACAGATCGTGCCTTCATCGCCAAACATGCCGAGGCGCCACCTTATCCCTTCGTCTATCCGCTGGCTAGTTCCGCACCGCTCAAGGAGAGTGCTGCGGGAAGCATCCGAGTCGCCGACAGCAGCAACTTCAAGGTGGCAACCACGGTTGCGGCAGCGCTGGTGACGATGCCGCCGGGCGCCGTCCGTGAGATGCATTGGCACCCGAACGCAGACGAGTGGCAATACTACATCAAGGGCAAGGCGCGAATGACGGTGTTCGATACGGGGCCCAACATACGCACGACGGATTTTTCCGCGGGGGACATCGGCTATATCCCGCGCAATCTCGGACACTACGTCGAGAACGTCGGCGATACCGATGTGCAGTTCATCGGTGTCTTCCGGGCTCCGCGCTACGAGGAGGTATCGCTCTCCAACTGGCTGGCGCACACCCCACCGAGGCTGGTCGCCCAACACCTCAACATCGACGAGAAGTTGATCGCGCAGTGGCCGGACACCAGTCCAGGCGTCATGCCGAAGACCTGACGGAACGGCGCCGAAGCCGGCGCCCTTTCTTTATTGCTCGATTGAGCATGGCTGCTATCCAGCGGAAAGCCACCACAACGGGCGGCCTTCCGCCTGGTCTCGCTGCTTGCGGCCAGTACCAGGCCGTTCCCAAAGGAACTTGCTCTTGAAGACAGGAAGCCGATAGCGATGTAGAGCAGCCCCAGCGGAAAGAGATGAGGGCCTTTCTCCAGGACATCACCCGACACGGTCAGTAGAGACCCGACAAGCAGTGATCGCTCGGGATCATCGACGCCGGCCCGCTCCTAGCCGGCAACGACCAGGGATCTGGCTTGCATCACGGCGCCAATTTCCCGCGAGATCAGGCCTCAGCGCGCTGCGGCCTCGTCGGGCAGCAGAACGCGGCGTGCATGCGTGAAAACGCCGTATCCGTCGTCGCGGGCGATCGCAAGCAGAGTAATGCCCGCCTCCTCCGCGGTCCGGATGGCGAGTGCGGTTGGAGAGGATACGGCCACGACGACCGGTGCGCCGATCATCGCGGCCTTCTGCACCATCTCGACCGATACGCGGCTGGTCAGCAGCACGGCGCCGTCGACAGCGGGGCGTCCCTCGCGTGCCATCGCACCGATCAGCTTGTCGAGCGCATTGTGCCGGCCGACATCCTCCCGCACCAGACCGATGCCGGTGCGGGGATGCCAGAACGCCGCCGCGTGGACAGACCGCGTCTGCTGGTTCAGAACTTGGAGCGGGGACAGCGCCTGCATGGCGCCAAGCAAGTCCCGCGCATGAAAGACGATGTTTCGGCTCGCGACCTGCGATGGCGGGCGGCATGCCTGTTCGAGGCTCTCGATGCCGCACAGCCCGCATCCGACGGGCCCGCTGATGGCGCGTCGACGCGTCGCCAAGGACGCCGCGCGGTCGCCATCGAGCCACATCCGGACCTCGACACCCAGCTCCTTCGGGAGAATCTCGATGCTCTTGATCTCGCTCGCGCGTTCGACGATGCCTTCGGTGAGGCTGAAGCCGATACCGAAATCCTCGAGATCGCCCGGGGTGCCCATCATTACCGCATGGGTCGATCCGTTATAGGTAAGCGCAAGCGCGGTCTCTTCAGCGACCAGGCGCGAAGTCGACCGAATCTGACCGCCGCGCCAGGCGATCTCCTGATGCCGGGTGAACGTCGAAGCCGTCATCATGGCCTATACCGTCGCCGGCTGGACGTGCCGGGAGTCACGGCGCTCGAGCGCGAAGCTGAATGCGATGCCCGCAGCGAACCCGCGCCGCTGCGGAGCGAACAGCGCGCTGACCCCGTGATCAGCTCGACGACGACCATCCGGTCGGCACATCTTGAGCTTACGAAGTCGCACCGGTACGGCCGGTCTCATACAGGAACCAGATTCGTCGCTCGGTCTCGTCGATCCAGTTCTCCAGGAGGCTTGCTGTGGCGACGTCGCCGTATTCATCGCAGAGGTCGTGAATTCGGCGCATCTCCTGCGTCAGCTGCTGGTTGTGGCTGCGCAGCTCAGCGAGCATGTCCTGCGGGTCGACATAGTCGGCGTCATTGTCCAGAATTCGCTGCTCGCGGGCAATGTGGCCGATCGAGCGCAGGGTGGTGCCGCCGATCTTGCGGGCGCGTTCGGCGATATCGTCGGTCATCGAGAAGATCTGCTCGGCCTGCTCGTCGAACAGCAGATGGTAGTCGCGAAAGTGGCGGCCGGATACGTGCCAATGGAAGTTCCTGGTCTTCAAATAAAGGGCGAAGACGTCGGCGAGCAGCGCTCTCAACGCGGCTGGCACGTCCCGGTTCACATTGGCGCCGAGATCGGTCGGTGTCTGGAGTTCGACTTTGGTCATCATCGTTATCCTTGCTTGAAGATTGGAGAATTCTCGCCGCGGTGAGGTCCGAGGGTCATTCGCCGTCCGTAGTTCTGTCTCGTACGCGCGCCAGCGACATCGTGCCGAACACTCCGTCGCGCCGAACCCATGCGTGGAATAGCCCCGCTGCCAGATGCAGCAGCACGAGAGCAAAGAACGCAAAGCCCAGATAAACATGCGCGTTCCAAAACAGCGTGTGCGCATCGTCGCTCTGCGGCAACAATGCAGGAATTTCAATGCCGCCGTAGAGAACGACCGGATAGGACGCTGTCCAGAGCATGCCGAGGCCGAGCAGCGGCATGACGATCATGAAGCCATACAGCAGTAGGTGCGACGATCTTGCTCCGAGCTTCACGGCTCTCGGAAGATCGTCCGGCAATGAGGGGACGCCGTAATACAACCGAAGTGCCAGCCTGATCAGAACGAGCCCCAGCAAGGTGACGCCGAGCGTCTTGTGGATGAGAATCAGCGGAAGATACTCTGGTGCGACCGTCGAGACCATGCCGGCTCCAATGAAGAGCATGGCAAAGATGCAGGCCGCCATCAGCCAGTGCAGGAGCCGCTGGACCAGCGTGAAGCGATGAGAAGCTTTGATCACGGCTTTGCGGCTCCGGTACGCGGATAGTCCTTGGCTTCCGCGGCGCGCAAGTCATAGGACCTGCGATAGACCGATGAGCGCGCGGCCGGGAACGGATCGTCGGACACTCGGATTCCCTCGGGCAGGACGGTGGGATCGAAGTTGATGTCGCGGCACGGTCCATCGCGCTCCGGTTCGATCCGCTGCACGATCAGCGTTCCGACTTCAATCTTGCGACGGGTCTCCGGCCAGGCTTTGCTGGGGTCTGCGGTCGGATCACCGGGATCCGCGACGGTCGTGACCATCGTCCATCGCAGCGGACCGGTTGTCCGGACCCGCTCCGCGATCTCCTGCTCGAGATAATCAGGACCACGCTTCTCGAGATCGACTTGCGAGATCGGGACGGGTTGTGCCGCGGGCAGCAGCGACCATCGCACCGCGTGATTGCCGCCATTCGCGTCCGTGAAAATGAAGCTGTTGAGACCATGATAAGACTCCTCCGCATAGCTGGCGGTCCACGGCGCCGCCTTGGCCCAGGCCGAGAAACGACCGAACTCTGGATTTGCCTGAATGAACGCCTTCATCGCGTCTGGATCCTTCTTGCCGGACGCGATCAGCAGGTCGTGAAAGGCTTGGGGGGTCGAGACCGCGAAGAACGGTGGGTTGATCATCGCCATCCGCCAGACCTCGCCATCTGCCGCGATCTGAAGTCCGAGACCGCGCACGCGCACGGTCGCGTCCACCGCGTTCGGATTGGGGGTACCGAGATTGAAGCGGCCGAGAGCCGGATATCTCCCCTGCAGGAAGACTTTGGCTCGGGAGAGTTCTACGCCGTTTCCGTTGGCCTCGAACGTGCCGGTGAAGCAAATTCCCTTGGCGTGGTTTCGCCGGTGTCCGAGTGGTGTAACGCCGGATGGCGTCAGCGCCTCGATCATCCGTTCGGGCGTCAAACGCCCCGGCGAGAGCCACCCTGCGGTGTAGGCGAACGCAGCTGCGCCACCGCCCACGACCGCCGCAATCAAGACGAGCGATCCGAGGCTCGACCACGGTAGTTTGCCTAGTAGATGCATTCAGTCTCCTTCCGAGCCGCAAGCCGCCCGGCGAGCGGAGCGAAACGGTCGCATTGTCGGATAACGAGAAGGTGTCCTAGCCGGCCGGCGCGGCTCCGATCTTCTTAGACTCAACGCCAATTTCGCAAAGGCACGCCTCGTTCATGCCTTCCGTGCGACTGGACACGACTTGCTTGCGCCGGGGTTCGGGCGCTCTGAAAATTTTCCGTGCTATATGAAAATTGTACGTAATGCGCGAAAGACCGCCCTTGCGCCTCGCCCTAAGTCACATCCTCTTCGCGCATGGGTAATGACCGCCAAACGACGGATCGCGTCAGCGGCGAGGCCATCCTCGCGGAGACGGAATGCGAGTGGGGATCCAATGAGCAAAGTGATCGTCGTAACGGGAGCTGGAAACAACATCGGGCGAAGCATCTGTGAGGAACTGGCGCAGGCGGGGCACACGGTCTACGTCTCAATGCGGGAAGCGGGCGACCTGAGCGCACCTGGCTCCGGCAGGACGGGGCCGCAGGCCGCTGAGCTTCGTACCATCGACTTTGATATCTCCTCCGCAGCCTCCGTGACCGCGGCCATTGCAGGCGTCATCGCCGAACACGAACGCCTCGACGTGATCGTGCACAATGCGCGACAGGTCCTCTATGGGCCAACGGAAGCCTTTACGCCGGAGCAACTCGCCGAACTCTACGAGATCAACGTGCTGAGCGCGCAGCGCCTCAATCGGGCGGCGTTGCCGCAATTACGCAAACAGGGCCAAGGCCTGATGATATGGATCACATCGAGCTGTGCATGTGGCGTCGCGGTGCCCTTTCTTGGCGCCTATGCGTCGTCGAAAGCCGCCATCGACACGCTAGCCCTTGCCTATGCCGGCGAACTCGCACGATGGGGGATCGAGACCAGCATCGTCGTTCCGAGCGCTCTCGGACCCGGCCACTACGTTCGCTCCGGTCGGCCAACGGACACCGCTCGCGCCGAGGAATACGCCGACGGCCCGACCGGCGATGTGACGGAGACCGCGCTCGCGGGACTGGCGCAGTTCTCGCCCAGGGATCGCGCTCCGCAAGACGTCGCGAGAGCCATCGTCGATGTCGTGAATATGCCATTGGGGCGGCGGCCGCTCAGGGTTCATTTCGATCCCGATGACGATGGCGCAGCCGCCATCGACGCCGTCGCCGGCCGCGCCCGCGCCGAATTGCTGCGCCGTATCGGACTGGAGGACTTCTTCTCGCCGGTGATCATCGGCTAGAGCCGAGCGCCGTCGAGTGACATATCGCCGCATCAAAGGCTGAAAGCGCAAAAGCTCCATATGCGGCCGTGACATGCGGTGCATAGCGACCATCCTTTACGCCGATATGGCCCGATGTTAATTTTGAGCGTGCACGACCTCCGCACGTCCTGGTGAGGTCCCGAGTTCTAGAACCCGACAAGTCGTTCGTCGGTTGAACTCCTAGAGGGGCCGCCAGTTGGCAGAGCGATAACAACATGGCCGCTGCTCTCCCATCTGACCAAGAGAGCGCCTCTCGGGAGACTTTCGTCTTCGGCCCGTTTCATCTCGACGCCGGGCAGCGGCGGATTGAAAGGAATGGCGAGCAAATCCAGCTGTCGGCGCGGGCCTTCGACATCCTGCTCACACTGATCCGACAAGCGGGAACCGTCGTCAGCAAGAGCGATCTGATCGCACGAGCGTGGCCCGGCTCCAGTGTCAACGAGAACAGCTTGCGCGTTCACATCGCGGCGCTTCGCAAGGCGCTCGGGGTCGGCAATGCCGGCGTCCGTTATCTGAGCACCGTCTCCGGAAGGGGCTATTGTTTTGTCGGGTCGATCTCCGAGCCCGACGAGGTACAACCGGAGCCGTCCAGTCTTCCTGATGTCCACAACCTGCCGGCGCGTCCCCGGCAGATGGTGGGACGTGAAACAACCATCCGGGAAATATCCGAACGGTTGCGAGCTCAGCGTTTCGTAACCGTCGTCGGGCCGGGCGGCATCGGTAAGACGACGGTGGTCGTTTCGGTCGGTTACACCCTGCTCGCCGAATTCGCTGGCCAGGTCCGCTTCGTCAGTCTGGGCGAGACTTGCGATGCCGCCCTCATGCCGGCCGTCACCGCAGCTTCGCTTGGCTTGCCGGCCAGATCGAACGATCCCTCGACGGATCTTGCGACTCTCCTTCGCGGCAAGCGCATCCTGCTCATTCTGGATTGTTGCGAGCATGTCATCGATGCGGCGGCCGCACTGGCAGATCGGCTCTTTCAGGAGGCACCGGCGTTGCACATCCTTGCCACCAGCCGGGAGCTGTTGCGTGTCGAGAGCGAACATGTCTATCGCCTTCTGCCACTGGCAAGCCCGCCGGAGAAGGCCATTCTGACTGCGGCAAACGCGCTGGCCTATCCCGCGGTCGAGCTCTTCGTCGAGCGTGCGACGTCCACAGGGAGCGAGTTCGCGTTGACGGATGCGAACGCCTCGGACGTCGGAAACCTCTGCCGACGTCTCGACGGCATTCCGCTGGCAATCGAACTCACCGCGGGCCATGTCGGCGCATACGGCGTCGGCGCAATGGTCCGACTCCTCGACAAGCACTTCAATATGCTCTGGGAGGGACGGCGCACGGCCTTGCCGCGCCACCGCACGCTACGCGCGACCATCGAATGGAGCTACAATCTCCTGTCCGGAGCAGAGCGCGAGGTTCTCGATCGGCTGTCCGTATTCGTCGGCAGCTTCACCTTGGACGCCGCGCAGGCGATTGCCGCGACTGCAAAGGACGATGGCGCCATTCCGGCGATCATCGACAGTCTCGTCACCAAATCGATGCTTGCGTCGAGCGCCGATCGGCAATCGACCCGCTATCGGCTTCCGGACGCCACCCGGGCCTACGCGGAGGAGCGGCTCGCCGCCGACACCGATGCCGATGAGGTGGCGCGGCGTCATGCCAGCTACTTTCTCGCCCTGCTCGAGGACACGGATGGCACGGCGAGCGACGGTTTCTCGACCGCCGCCGATCAGTTCGGCAACATACGAAGTGCTCTGGTATGGTGCTTTTCGGACCGGGGAAACCGTGGCATCGGCGTTGCGCTCACGGCCGCAGCGATTCCTCTATTCTTCAAATTATCGCTCCTGGCCGAATGCGAGCATTGGGCTGCCCGCGCCCTCGAGGCTCTCGATGAAACCGCCGAAAGCGCGAAGCGCAGTCTTGTGCTCTACGCCGCACTCGGATCCGCCCGAACACTCACCGGGCAATTTGACGATCTGGCCATGATCTGCCTCAACCGCGCGCTCGCGCTGGCAGAGAAGAACGGCGACCTCTCCGGCCAGGTCCGGCTGATCAATCGGCTGCATCTGCTCCAACTGCTCACCGGAAAATTCGACGACGGCTTGAAGACGGCCAGAAGAGGCGAGCGCGTTGCACTCGAGAGCGGCGATCCCGGGGCCCTTTCCCGCATGCGCGTGGCGCTCGGCATCTCCTGCCATTATCTCGGCAACCTTGCCGCCTCCCGCGCGTACATCGAGGCGGCGATGTCGCGTCCCGATGCGAATGCGGATGTCGATGGCGAGCCGACGCTCGACTACCCCGGCCGCGCGCCAATCACCTTGGCCCGCAACCTTTGGCTCCAGGGATATCCTGACCGGGCCATGGAGACAGCGCGAAAGGCCGTTTCCGATGCGCGCACCATGAACCACCCCACCATGCTCTGCCGGGCGCTGCTCTGGGCATTCGACGTCTTCTATTGGAACGAGGAACTGGACAGTTACGAGGATTCTATCGACACGCTTCTGGCCGAGAGTCGCACGCACAAGCTCGCCACGCTCCACATCGCCGCAGAAGCCATGAAAGGAATTGCACTGCTCGCGCGCGGAGCCAGTTCGGGTCTCCCGTTGCTGGAGGGCTCGGTCGAGAAGCTGCAGGACCATCGTTTCGGTGCGGTCGCAGGGTTGAGCGTACCGCTTGCTGCGGCGCTGGCGGCGGCAGATCGCGGCGACGCGGCGCTGGAAACGATCAACCGGGCAATTGCCCAGGCGCGACGTTGCAGCTTCCTGCTGGAGATGCCCGACATGCTGCGGGTGAAGGCCGAGGCGCTGATACGGAAGGCCACGCCGGACGTGTTGCTGGCGGAGCAGACCCTCGAGCATTCGCTCGAATTGGCTCGCCAACAGGGTGCGCTCGGTTACGAGCTGCGTACGGCAATCGCTTTTGCGAAGTTGCGGCAGCGGCAAGGCCGCCACCGGGACGCAGAGGAAATTCTTGCGCCTGTGTATGGCCGATTCACCGAGGGATTCGGTGCACGCAGTCTCAAGACAGCATCGGATCTGCTCATCGAGCTGCGTTTCTCCCGGTCGGACAGGCTTGCGGTTCACTAAGCGAGCTCGTGCGCGGACGCCACGCCGCGACGTGAGCTACCAAGCCGACAGCTGCGCCATCATTGTCCTCGCGCGGCGCAGATCGGAGATCTCGAAGCCCTCGGTAAACTTGCCGTACACGGAATCGAGAATATGCCACGCCTCGGCCGACCGGCCTTGGCCGATCCGCAATAGTGCCAGGCTGATCGTCGTTCGCAGCTCCCAGAACAGAGCTCCTTGGCCCCGCGCCACCACCAGAGCCTGGTCAAAGGCCTGCTCGGCGGCGGCCACGGAATGATGCGCGCCGGAGCGCAGCAGCAATTCGCCCTTGATCCGCCAGAGTTCAGCTACATACCAACCCTCGTCACGCGCTTCGCATCGCGCCAGCGCCTCTTCGGCGATTGCAAGCCCTTGCGAAACCTCGCCGGCCTCTCCAAGACATGCCGCCAGTTCTCCAAGGGGAAGCAAAAAGCGCGGCAGGAATCGCGCCTCGCCCGCCAAGCCTAGCGCTTTGCGTAACAAGGACAGGCCGGCCTCGAAGTCGCCACCACGTACCATCACCATCCCCCTGAAGGCGCGCGCCCAGACATTCCACAGCCGGACCGGGTGGCGTTCGGTGTGCTCGATCAGCATCGCGCAATATCGCTCCGCCAGGAAGAGATCACCGGCGAAAAAGGCAACTGGGCAGGCGTCCTCTCCGAGCAGGCTGCAAAACGTCAGGGCATGACCACTCGTGCAACCTTGCTCGACATTGCGATCGACCACGCTCAGCGCCTGATCGGCGCTGCCTAGCAGCCAGAGGATGCGGGCCTGGACGCAATACGCTGAAGCGCGCAGGTCGAATCGGGAGCGAAACACCTGCGGCTTTGTCGTGAGATCGGAAAGACGGGCCAATGCCCGGTCGATATGACGACGCGCGAGCCGCTGGTCGCCGAGATAGTGCATTGAAGTGGCGAGGAGCCGTTCTGCCATCATCCGATCCACGGAGTTGCGTGATCCCGCCACGATATCCGCAAAACGGCGCGCGAGACCGAGTGCCTTGCGAAATTCGCCATTGTTGAATCGATCGATGCACAGGCCCCAGAGCGATCGCAGCAGATAATCGTCGTCGCCGAGTTGCTCGGCGAGCCCTAGCGTTTCGGCCCAGGCAAGACCCGCCTCCCCAATACCATGCATCAGCGACCAGCCGCGCGCAGCCGACAATTGCATGCGCAACTGCGGCGCATTCGCGGCACTCTCGTCGAGACAGGCCAACGCCAGTTCGGTCCGCTCGCGGCACTCGGCAAAGAGTGACGATCGCATCCAAAGCGGGACCGCCGCAACGGTCAGCGCTACTCCGATCTGCGCGTCCCCCGCCGGCGAGAAGGCCCAATCGAGGCTGGATCGCACGTTATCGATATGGCGACCATAGAACGTAAGCCACTCCGACTGCGGCTGCTCGCTATCGGCTTCGGCTCGCGCAACGAAGCTGCGGTAATATTCGGCGAGACGCTGCGCCGCGCCGGCAAGCTCCCCGCGGGAGCGCAGCTTTTCCAATACGTATGCGCGCGTGGTATCCAGCAGCCTATAGTGAGCATGATCACCGCCAATGTCGGCAAGAACGAGCGACTTGGCCACCAGATTCGCCAGTCGACGCGTAACCTCGCTCATGTCCTCGCCAGTCACCGCGATCGCGGCTTCGAGCGAGAACTCTCCGGCAAAAACGCCGAGCGGCCGCAGGATCCGCGCCTCCACCTCCGGCAACAGATGGTAACTCCAGTCGAGCGTCGCACGAAGGGTTTGCTGCCTGGGTAAAGCCGTCCGACGGCCGGTCGTCAGAAATTTGAACCTGTCGTCCAGGAGCACAGCAATTTTCGCTGGACTTAGCATCACCGTGCGCGCCGCCGCGAACTCGATCGCAAGCGGAATCCCGTCGAGCCGCCGGCAAATGGAGGCAACCGCTTCGAGATTATCCTCATCCAGCGCAAAGTTCGAACCGAGCGCCCTCGCCCTTGTCATGAATAATTCCACGGCGGTATAGGCAAATGCGCCGCCGCATCCGAGCCGGGATTCCGGCGGCACGCCTAGAGGAGGAACGCGATAGACGTGCTCGCCGTCGATGCGCAGCGCTTCACGGCTGGTCGCAACGATGGTGGTCCCGGGACAGCGGCTGACGATCGCGTCGGCCAGTTGGGCCACCGCGTCGACGACATGCTCGCAGTTGTCGATGATGAGCAAGAGCTGCCGCGCGCCGATCGCACGTGCGACCGCCCCCGGCGAGATGTCCTCTCCTTCGAGCTTGACGCCGAGCACGCCGGCAACGGCCGAGCAAACCATTTTGGGGTTGGACAACGAGGCAAGCTCGACCATCAACCGATCCGCCGCAAAGCCGGGCGGCGGCGTTCTGGCGGCTTCCAATACAAGCGCCGTCTTGCCAATGCCCCCAGGGCCGACAAGGCTAACCACTCGATACGCCGAGAGAAGCTCCCATAGATGCGCGATGGCGGTGGCCCGCCCGATCAGATCGAAGGATGCGCTCGGAATGTTGGTCGAGCGCAATTGTTCGGATGCGACAGATTGCAAGGGCGCATTCATCTGGCGGATCTGCCATGTCCCCTGCAGGCGATAACCGCGTCCGACCTCGGTTGCGAGCATGTCGCGGCCCGAACCAAGGGCTCTTCGGATCGCCGCAATGTGCACCCTGAGTGCGCTCTCCTCGACGAAGACGCCCCGCCAGACGCGCTCGACCAAATCGTTCTTGGTAACCAGATCGCCTTCTGCCTGGACCAACTCCGCGAGTATCTCAAAGGCGCGTCCGCCCAGAGGAACGACGTCTCCCAGCGAGCGCAATTCGCGCCTGGCAAGATCGATCTCCCACTCCGAGCAGGTGTAGACGGGACGCTGGTCTGTCTCAGCCATGACTGGCACGGCCCCGAATGGTTTCATTGTCTTGCGTGCAGTCTATCACCATCCTGTCAGGAGACACAGCTAGTCCCGCGGAAGACCGCCGGACCCGGCTTCTGGTACCCTCACCTGTCAACAGCCGCGGCAGATCGCTCCTTCCAGCATTTTCTCGAGTCGGGCATCTTCCTTGTCGATGGCCGCGTCCGTGCCGAGCAGAGGCCGTTTCATTGCATGACCGTCGTCCTCCGACGAGGGAAGTGCAGTGCCGAGCGAGCTCGTTCCAGGCGCCGCGGCACTCGTACCGAGAGCACCGCCTCTCGCCGTCGACATATGCGATCCCATGCCTGTGTGGGCAGATGCCGTGCCCGAAAGTTCAAGACAAGCTATCACGCAGAGGAAAGAGAGCAATTTCATGGTTTGCATTCCGCGTGTTCGATGACTGCCCTTTAAACTGGACACCGCGACTGATACGACCACGCACGATCGCGCGAACGATTATGACAAACGTTACAGAATTCGACGTCGGAGATGGACCATTCCTCCTCAATCGCCCGCGTACATGCCTGCTATCCCAACTCGTCTTCTCGCAAGAGTGATGCGTACCCGACAAGTCTTTACGACTGGATTGCCTATATGACTCGGCACAGAAGACGATTCGGAAACGTCACCAGCCGAGCAGCGACAATCGCCACGCGACACTCCGCGCCTCACGAGTAATGGAGAGTCGATATGTGTATATTCAAGACCATGATCGCCGCTGCGCTGATCTCTACGGCAACGATATCCTCGGCCTCCGCGGCCTGGTCCTTCGCCGACCAGGAACCCGCGGCATTTGCATCAATGTATCCGGATCGCGACGTACTCAACCGAGGCGCGCTGACGCCGGCAGGACGGATTGGCCTGGAGCGGCCCGGTGGCGCCGCGCCGGTGTTCGGAGCACGCCATCCCACGTCTATCAATGGCATCGTTGATGGAGCGACAGACGGGCAGCCTGCGTACGCAGCTTACCACGCCCGTCCGTGAAATCCGCACGGGAGTGCGCCCGCGCCAAGCGGCGCACCCCGCCGGGCCCGCACTGCGGCAGCCACGTAATTTCGCGGACCAGCAGCTGCGCACCGAGCCGCGGCCACGACTCCGTGCAAAGGCGAAAGCGATCGTTCGATTGATGCTGCTGATCCGGCATGCGCGTGCCCATGTTTGACGTGCGAGCCGAGGCGTTCCCGGCGTCGCTTTTTCAAGGAGACATGCAATGACTACTCTGAAGCTCTTGTCGGCCGGACTGGCCGTTGCGGCCCTGATTGCCTCCCCCGCGATGGCTCGCGAAGGCAGCAACAACACGCGTCACACGAACGTCGACTCCTATGCGTCGGTTCAGCGCGTGCCGGTCACTGCCAAGCGCAGCTGCGTTCGCGCTCCCGACGTCGGTGCGTACGCGACTGCTCCGTGGCACCGGCCTCCATGCGAGCCTACCTCTGGCTACTGAGCCCGTGGACCGGACAGACCCTTGGCTGCAAGGCAAGCGACAGGCGCTGAGCCGAGGAAGCTCCTAGCAGCGTTGAGGGCCTTTGTCTCGCTGACGGAAGAACGGCAGTCTCATGCAGCGCCGTTCTTCCGATCAGCACGCTGCACTCGGCCGCTATTTCCCAATGGCCAGATTAAGCCGACCGAGCGGCATTCCGCGGTCGACTCGGCGCTGGCTGCTGAGGCATTTATTGCTGGTATCGCGCCAGGCCAGAAGATGCGCGGCCGGCGGAATCCGCGATCGTTGAAGGCCTCCATCGAAACGACCGTAGCAGGACGCGATTTAGTCGCAGGTTAAGGGTGCAAGATCGGGAAATTTCAGACGCCCCCACACCGATCATCGTCACAAATTCCTGTGTGGAACAACCAGCATATCGAACGCTGGCCCGACGGCGGACGACGCCCGAGGGCGACGAAGGTCTTCTTGACACGCCAACGGCCTCCCCTATACGAGACCAAGGCATAGTCATGCTTCCATATTATTGCCAAGTGACGGTGGTCCTCGGGGGCCATGACTTTGCCGGCATCGCGACTGTGAATCTGATCCACGGATCCCAATGTCGTCTTCGCCGGCCAATCGAACCTTTGCTTTCGGAAACTGGCTCATTGATTGCCAGCGCAGGGAGCTGAGACACGACAACGTCGCGGTGCCGATTGGCAGCCGTGCGTTCGAGCTTCTCGAGAAGCTGGCGGACTCTGCCGGCCTGCTGGTGACCAAGGATGAATTGATCGGGACCGTCTGGTCGGGCCAAGTCGTCGAGGACAACACGCTCCAGGTCCATATTTCCGCCATTCGCAAGGCGCTCGGCAAGGATCGCGATCTCCTCAGAACGGTCTCAGGCCGAGGATACACCCTCGCCGGAAGCTGGCGATGCGGACATCCGGATCAGGGGGCGGCCACTACGATATCCGCTCCGTCCACCTCCTCCTTCTCAAGCAACCTTCCGAATGTGCGTGCGCCTCTGATCGGTCGCGAGGATTGCCTGACCGAGCTGGTCGACATCCTGTCCGCATATCGGGCGGTGACGCTCGTCGGCCCCGGCGGCATCGGAAAGACGAAGCTGGCCATCGAACTTGCTCGGCACGTCGCGTCATCGTTCGGCGAGTCCGTCGCACTGATCGAGCTCGCGTCCTTGCAGGATCCGGCACTCGCGATCGCTGCAACGGCCCGCGCCCTGAAGCTTGCCTTGAACGACAAGAACGTCTCCCCTGCAAGCATTGCCGAGGCCATCGGCACTCGGCGCCTGCTCCTCGTGCTCGACAATTGCGAGCATGTCATCGACGTGGCCGCACAAATCGCCAGCGCGGTACTTCGCGATTGTCCGAATGTCACCGTCCTTGCGACCAGCCGCGAAGGGCTGCGCATCGACGGCGAATACGTTGCAGCCATCCCGCCGCTGTCAGTCCCCGGACCAGATATCCTGGATCCCGATCTGCTTCTTCGGGAAAGCGCGGTGCAGCTCTTCGTCGCACGCACGCGGGCGCTGCGAGCAAGCTTCGTTCCCGACCCAAGCGATTTGCCCAAGATAGCGGCCGTCTGCCGGCGGCTCGACGGAATTCCGCTCGCGCTGGAGTTCGCCGCAGCCCGGGTCGCGAATCTCGGGGTGGACGCCGTGTTGACACGCCTGGACCGGCGCTTCGAGCTCCTGAGCAGCGGTCGTCGCGACCAGCTGCCCCGGCACCAGACCCTGCGAGCGACGCTGGACTGGAGCTACGATCTGTTGTCGTCCGAGGAGCAGAGGCTGCTTTGCCGGCTCGCGGTGTTTCCGGCCGGCTTCACGCTGGACGCGGCCATTGCAATGGCAGACGACGACCTTTCACGATCGGACGTCATAGAGACGCTGTTCAATTTGGTCGGCAAATCGCTGGTCGCTCTGGATCCCTCCTTCGAGGGGCGGTGGCGCCTGCTCGAGACGACGCGTGCTTACGCCTTGGAGAAGCTGGCGCGAGCGGGCCTCGTCGCGCAAGTGGCACGACGGCAAGCGAGCTTCCTGAGGCAGCTCGTGACGCCGCTTGGCGACACTTCCCCGACCTCTGACGATGTTTCCCGCCTCGCCCAGGAGATCGAGAACGTGCATGTCGCGCTCGACTGGGCCTTTGCGCCTGATGGCGATGCCGCGCTCGGAGTCGAGCTGACGGCGGGCTTCGTTCCGGTATGGATGCAGTTACTGTCCTTCGTGGAGTGCTCCAGCCGGATCGAGCACGCCCTCGCCCACCTCGGCCCTGAGCTCACCTGCGATCCAAGGCTCAAGGCGCAGCTCCATGTCGCATTGGGATTCGCGCTTCTCAACACTACCGGCTCTGCCGACCGCATGAAAGCGGCCCTCAACATCGGCCTCGTGCTCGCCGAAGAACTGTCCGATCTCGAGCTGCAGCTCAAGGCTGTATGGACGCTGTGGAGCTACAATCTCAACTCGGGCCAATATGACGCCGCCAAGTCCGTCGGCGAGCGATACCTCGAGATCGCCCTGCGAACGGAGAATCCCGCCAACGAGACCGTAGGTCGACGCCTGATCGGCGCCGCCGCGCATTTCTACGGAGCGCAAGAGGATGCGAGGCGGGAGCTCACCCTGTCCCTGGATCACGAGGCTCACGGATTGGAGGACGGCCCGCACCAGATGTGGTTCCTGCTCAACCAGAGCGTTTTGGCCAAGGCCATGTTGGCCCGCGTCCTGCTGCTACAGGGACAGGTGGTGCAGAGCAGGGCTCTTGCCGCCGAATGCCTCCAGGAGGCGGAGCGGGAGAAGGACAAGCTTGCGATTGCCTACGCGTTGCGGAACGCCGTCTGCCCGATCGCTCTCATGACGCATGATCTCGCCGCGGCCGATCAGGCGATCTCGGCACTTCTCGAGCTCGTGACCCGCGAGGGAATAGCTTTCTGGACGAGCTGGACGTCGTGCCTGAAGGGACAGCTGCTCGTCCTGGAAGGTCAGTACGACAATGGAATAGCGTTGCTGCGGAGCGGACTGAAGGCGCGGGCCGAGAATGGATGGCTGATGCGCAATCCCGAGTTTCTGGGTTCACTCGCCGAAGGCCTGCTTGCGACCGGTGAGACCGCGCCAGCCCTGGCTGCCGTCGAAGAGGCCTTGAACATCGCCAAGCAAGGCCGGCAATTGTGGTGCCTTGCGGATCTTTTGCGCATCAAGGCTGAAATTCTGCTGGTCGATGCTCCGCTCGATCTCTCCCGGCCGGAACTGCTGTGCGCCGAAGGGTTGTCCGTTGCAAGAGAGCAACAATGCCGCTTCTACGAGCTGAAGATCGCTGCGGCTTGGGCAAGGATCATGGCAGGATCGGACCGCCAGCAGACCGCGCTCGATCTCGTCGGCCCGATCACGGCGATGTTCGACCGGGAGGTCGATCTTCCCGCGCTCGCATTCGCGCGCGGTCTGGTTGCAAGCCCGGCGACGGCACGTGGCGGCGGCCGATCCGCTTCCTGCACCTGCCATTAGCCAAAGCGCTTCTTCTCCCAATCCTGCGGACGACGCTGGATCACGATCTCTCGATGACGACTGCTGGACGGCGAATCCATGTTCCCACCAAGAGCCGAGCTGCGCCCGGCCTATGAAGCAAAGACCCCTCAGCATCCCGGCGGCAGGATCGGCGACACGCCCGGCGTCGGCGCTGCACCTGTAGCATTGGCTGGCAACACAGTCGCAGGCGAAGCCAGGTTCATCGAGACCCCTTCCATGCAGGCAGAGCTGTTCGGGCTGGGCACGATGGAGTTTGGATCAATGCCGGTGCCGCCAACATCCATTAGATCCACCGAAATGGTGCCCGGTGCCCGGCTGGTCGGCACCTGCGGGATCGACAGCGGCAGTGATGCGGCAGACGTCACCTGGCCGCCCGGCACGGAGCTGCATGCAACCGTCGGACCCGTTCCTATCGACGCAGCTGCGGGAATGGTTCCAGTGGAGCTGCCGCTCAGTCCCATGACCGGCAATGTCGGAGCGGCGCTGCCCGGCGTCGACAAGCCCGGGTTCGTTGCGATCGGCGGCCCCGGCATCGGAGACGGCGATGGCGGAGCGCAGACAACTACGGTCCCCGGCGACGTCGGGTCCGAGGCAAGCGGAACGGGCGCGAGCGTCGTGTCGGGTGCGTTTGGCTCGGTCGTGGCGGAAAAAGGACCGGGACTGTTCAACGGCGAGATCACGATCGCGCCCGGCACCGTCGGCAGGCCCATCGCCGTGCTGCCGGTTATGGCCACCTGCGCGTTGCTCGGAGAGCCAGCGAGCAGCAACGAAGTGAGCAACGTTGCGAAAATGGTTCTTACCATCCCCTCGCCCTAACTTACTACGACCTTGCGAACGGTTACCTTGCTGCCCTCTGCCAGGCTCACCGCCGGATTGAGAACGACCTGATCGCCGGGCTGCACGCCTTCACGGACTTCGACGGTGGTGCCGAAATCCCGCGCGATCGAGACCTGCTGCAAATGAACGGTGCCATTGCGCACGAGCACGACGTGAAGACCGTTTTCATCGAACACCAGTGCGTCGGACGGGATGATCATCGACGGCGTCTTGCGCGGAATCGATAGCTCGACCGTGCAATAGATGCCGGGGCTGAGCAGGCCATCCGGATTTGGCACGTCGATCTCGGTCAGCAGCGTTCGGCTGCCCGGCTGCAACGCGGTCGCGATCCGCGTGACCTTCCCCGGAAACGTCCGGCCCGGAATCTCGGGGACGCGGATATCGGCATCGATACCGGGGGTGACTCCGAAGGCCTCGTCCTGCGGCACAAAGACCTGGGTCCGGATCACCTTGGAATGCATCAGCGTGAACATGAAGGTCGACCCGGCCTGCACCAGGCTGCCATTGTCCACGTTGCGTTGCGTGATTACGCCGTCGAACGGCGCCACCACGCGCTGGTAGGCCTTCTCCTGCTGGAGAACCCGAATCTCAGCCTCCTGCGCCGCGATGTTCGATTGGGCGACGCCCACAGCAGCCTGCTGCGCACGCAGCGTGAGCCGGTCATTGTCGCCCTGCTGCGCCGTCAGCCAGCCCTGCTTGACGAGATTGCTGTCCCGCGCATTAGTGACGTCGGCAAGTTCCCGGCTTGCTTGCGTCTGCTGCAGCGTCGCCTGGTTCTGAGCGAGCGTCGCCTGTGCCTGTGCGATCTGCTGGTCCAGCTCCGGAGCGGTGATGTCGGCGAGGAGATCGCCCTTCTTCACATGCGCGCCGATATCCACGTAGCGCTTCTCGATATAGCCGCTGGTCCGCGCAAAGATGTTTGCCGCCTCGAACGCCGCCGTCGTCGCTGGCAACGTGATCTTCATGATGTCGCCGCTGGGCCGGACAACCGCGACCCGAACATCCGGAACGGCGGTTCTGACCTGTTCTGCCAACGCCGCGGCTTCACGCGCGGCCTGATAGTGCCGCCAGCCGCCAACGCCGAGGCCGCCCGCGAGCATTAGAACGATGCCTCCTCCGAGCAACGCAGCACCGTAACGGCGACCCAATCGTGGCTCCTTTTCGGGCGGCTCCACGATCCGCCAGCTCTCCGCACCTGGCCGGCCCGTCTTCTCATCATTGGTCCGTACGCGAACGTCACTCATTGCGGTTGCTCCTCGAATACGCCGTGATGAGGCTGGCCATCATTGCGCTTGCGCAGCATGGCGAACAGATAAGGCACGATCAGCAATGTCGTCGGGGTCGCGAACAGCAGCCCGCCGATGACGGCTCGTGCAAGTGCCGCATTCTGCTCCTCGCCCGGACCGCCGATCGCCATTGGGATCATGCCCGCGATCATCGCGGCAGCGGTCATCAGGACCGGACGTATCCTGGTACGGCCGGCGCTAAGCGCCGCCTGGAATGCAGAGTGCCCTTTCAGTTGCTCATCGCGCGCGAACGTCACCAGCAGGATGGAATTCGCCGAGGCCACGCCGACCGCCATGATCGCCCCCATCAGAGAGGGCACGTTCAGCGTCGTTCCGGTGATGAAGAGCATCGTCACGATGCCGCAGAAGGTTGCCGGCAACGCAAGGATGACGACGAAAGGATCGCCGAAGTTCTGGTAGTTCACGACCATCAGCAGATACACCAGGATGGCCGCGAACAGCAGTCCAATTCCCAGATCGCGGAACGACTGATGCATGCTCTGGATCTGGCCCAGAACCTGGATCGAATTGCCGGGCTGGAGCTGCTTCTGCAGCGCCGACGTGACCTTGTTGATGTCGGCCGCGACGCTACCGAGATCGCGTCCCTGCACGCTCGCATAAATGTCGAACACCGGCTGGACGTTGGCCTGATTCGAATTGGTGGGAACCGTGCCACGCTTGAAGGTCGCGACATTGCTGAGCAGGCCCGGTACCGTCTGCCCGCTTGCCGCAGGCGAAGCCGACACCGGCGTATTCCCCAGCGCATTCAGCGAATTGGCCCTGTACTCGGGTGTTTGCACGGCAAGGTAATATGGGATACCCGACACCGGGTCGGTCCAGAAATTCGGCGAGACCTGCGCGGACGAGCTGAGGCTGACATTGATGTTGGTCGCAACCGTGCTGGCATTGAGGCCGAGCTGCGCGGCCCTGGTCCGGTCGATGTCGGCGTAGAACGCTGGAGCATCGACCTCCTGCTGGAGGTGAGCATCGACGACGCCCGGGATCGTGGACAGGCTCTTCTGAAGCTCCTTTGCCACGGCCAGATTGTTGGCGCCATAGCCGACCGTGCGAACGTCAATCTGCGCGGGAAGCCCGAAGTTCAGGATCTGCGTGACGATATCGGCCGCCTGGAAATAGAAGGTGTCCTCGGGGAATGCCGATGGCAGCACCTGGCGCAGCTTCCTGACGTAATCCGCGGTCGGCTGATGTCCATCCTTCAACGACACGAGGATGGTGCCGTCATTGCCCCCTATCGTCGAGCCGTCCGTGAATGCGAGGTTGTAGGCGCGCGCCGGAAGCCCGATATTGTCGACGATCAGCGCACGGTCCCGCTCCGGAATCACCTCGCGAATCTTGTCCTCGACCGCCTGGAAGATCGCTTCGGTCTTCTCGATGCGAGTGCCCGCGGGCGCGCGAACGTGAAGCTGTATCTGGCCGCCGTCGATCAGGGGATAGAAGTCGCGTCCGACATAGACGAACATGGTGGCCCCGAGCGCCAGCACCAGGACGGCGACGACAGGCGCGATGGCGCGCCGCTGCAGCAAGGTCAGCAAGAGTTCGGAATAGCCATTGCGCAACCGATCGAAGCCGCGCTCGAACGCCGCCGAGGCGCGCGCGAAGATACCTGACGGGGCTTCACCCTTGCCGTGGCGCCGCTCGCTCTTCAAGAGCAGGCCGATGGTGATCGGCGTCAGCGTCCGCGACAGCCCATAGGACGCCAGCATCGCGAACACAACGGCAAGACCAAGCGGAGTGAACAGGTATTTGGCAGGTCCCTCTAGGAACACGACCGAAGTGAAGACACAGCTGATCGCCAGCGTGGAAACCAGAGTAGGCATCGCGATCTCGGCCGCCCCGTGCAGCGTCGCGTCCGGCAAAGGCATGCCATCCTCGGTCCAGAGCCGGTAAGTGTTCTCGATCGTCACGGTGGAATCGTCGACCAGGATACCGACCGCGAGCGCAAGCCCGCCGAGTGTCATCGTGTTCAGGGTCTCGCCGAGGAAGTACAGGACGACCAACGAGGAGAGCATCGCGAGCGGGATGGAGATCAGAACGACGAGCGTCGATCGCCACGATCCCAGGAACATCAGAATCATCAGCGCCGTAAGTCCGGCCGCGATCGCTCCCTCGCGCAGCACGCCACTAACCGAATGGGTGACGAATATCGATTGGTCGAACAGCTCCTTGATCTTGAGCCCCGCAGGCGCCGACGCACGAAGCGATTCCAGAGCCTTCTTCACGCCATTGACCACGGCGAGCGTGGAAGCATTGCCGTTCTTGATCACACTGAGCAGGACGGCGCGGTGGCCGTCCTCGCGCACGATGTTCTGCTGCACCTGAGAGCCATCACGGACCTGGGCCACGTCTTTCAGGAAAATCGTCGCCCCGTTGACGAACTTGACCGGGATCATGTTGAGATCCTCGATCGAAGCCGGCGTCGCATTGGTCCGAACGGTGTATTGGGTGTCGCCGATCTTGGCCGTGCCGGTCGGCAACGTCAGATTCTGGGTATTCACGGCATTGACGATGTCGAGCGGGGTCAGCCCGCGCGATAGGAGCTTGTTCGGGTCGATGTCGACCATGATTTGGCGGTACTTGCCGCCGGCGGGCGTCGGCAGTGTCACGCCGGGAACGGGCGCCAGTTGCTGGCGGACCCGATAGATGCCGAAGTCATAGAGCTGCTGCTCGTTCAGGCTGTTGGATTCCAGGCTGAGCTGGAGCACCGGCACGCTAGATGCGTTGAACTGAACGATGATCGGCGGCTGAATGCCGGGCGGCATCAGGGCGCGGATGGCGTTGGTCGCCGACACGATCTGCGAGATCGCCAGATCGAGATTGACGTCGGGCTGGAAGTAGATCTTCTGGATCGACAGGCCGTTGAGCGTCTGCGCCTCGACGTTCCTGATACCGCTGACATTTGCGCTGATCGAGTATTGGCTATAGGTGCTGACACGCTGCTCCATCTCGGGCGTCGAGAGGCCGGTATAGCTCCAGATCACCGTGACCACGGGGATCCGGATCTCCGGGAAAACGTCGGTCGGCATCGACCGGATGGCGATGCCGCCGAGGAACAGGATTAGCGCCGCAAGCACATAGAATGTGTGCGGAAATCGCAGCGCGAAACGAACAATACCCATGACGGTTTGCCTGGAACGAGTGAAGCGGGATCGAGGGACAGATGACGGGCGGATATCCGCTCAAATGAAAACGAATTCATGGGGCGGCGAGTTCGCGCAGCCGGGAGCGCCTGATGCCGTCAAGCCGGGCATCGCGCGCCGCGGGCGGCAGCGCTTCTCGGCGCGTCGCATCCCGCACGGCGAGAATGACGGCGCGCCTGACCTTGGCAAAGGCGCGGATCTCGATCTGCCTGACGCGCTCGCTGGAGATCGACAGTTCGAGGCCGAGCTGATCGAGCGTAACGGGGCGGTCCGCCAGCCGCCTCGATTCCAGGACGTGGCGCTCGCGCGCGGTTAGCGCGCCCAGCGCAGCACGCAGGGCGCTGCTTCGGTTGTCCGTTTGCTCGCGATCGGCCAAGATTGTCTCCGCATCGACCGCGTCATCGACGAGCAGCGTTTCCCACTCGGCACCATTCTCCTCGCCGCCGACGCGCGCATTGAGCGACATGTCGCCGTTAAGGCGCGACTCCATCTCCATCACCTCGCGCGCGGTCACCTCGAGTCTGTCGGCGATGATAGTGGCGACCTCTGGCGTCAGCCGCGCCATCGCGCCGCCCATGGCTTTCCGCATCTCGCCGCGCAGCCGAAAGAACAGCTTCTTCTGCGCCGCCGTCGTACCTATCTTGACCAGGGACCAGGAGCGCAGGATGTAGGCGTGGATGGTCGCCTTGATCCACGGCACCGCATAGGTGGAGAACCGCGCGCCGCGGTCGGGCTCGAAGCGAGAGGCAGCGATGACGAGACCGAGATTGGCTTCGGCGATCAGATCAACCAGCGGCAGGCCGTATCCCTTGTAGCCGCGCGCTACCCTGGCCGCGATCCGCAGATGACTTGTAACGAGCGCATTCGCGGCGCGCTCGTCCCGCGTCTCCTGCCAGCGCCGTGCGAGCTGTTGCTCCTGATCACGCTCGAGAAGCTCGTAGCGCTTGATGGACATTGCGTAGGCCCTGAGGAACGGGACCGGTGCGGATAGGCTTGGCGCGGCGACGGAATTATGCCTCTGGATTTCGTGACTGGTCTGCATCTATTGCTCCCACATTCCCAACCGGTTGACTGATCCTAAGAGGCTTGCGGTCGCGCCGGCCACTAAACTGGATGTCACACACCTGAATTCTGTTTCAGACATCCGGCATGTCCCAACATCGAGGCGACCGCGGATCGTCCTATCCACTTCGCGCTTGCGTGACCTGAGATCCGAGATCGGAATGCAGCGTGTCTTGCCTTCCCTTGCGGCGTCGGCCACGATTTCAATTCGCCCGCCGGGAGCCGGACCGATGATCAGTCGAAAACCATGCAGCTTGATGATCGCGGCCACCAGGCTCAGCCCGAGCCCGACGCCCGGCGTGTTGCGGATCTTGTCGGAGCGGTAGAAGCGCCGCAGCACCGCTTCGCGCTCCTGCTCGTTGATGCCGGGCCCGGTATCGCTCACGCGCACGAGCGCCCGCCCGTCGTCCAATTTGAGTTTGAGCTCCACCTGTCCGCCAGGTGGTGCGAACTTGACGGCATTGTCTGCGAGGTTGGCGATTGCCTCGAACAACAGGTCCCGATCGCCCCACACCTGCACGCTGCGATCGATGACGACGCCGAGCGCAACACCTTTGTCCTCGGCAATCGGCTCGTAGACGTCGCATACCTCGTGCAGGATCTCGTCCAGCACAACGTTGCCGAAACCGGCAGTACGGCTGCTATTCTCGATCTCGGCCAGGCGCAACAGGGCGGTGACGATCGCAAGCGACTGGTCAATGCCAGCGATCGCCTTGTCCGTGACCTCCTGCAGCTGCTCAAGCGTGACTGCGTGCGTTCGCCCGCGCTCCAGCGCCAGCCTTGCCCGGGTGAGCGGGGTCCTGAGATCGTGGGCGATATCGTTTCCAACGCCGGAGAGCGCGTTGATCATCGTCTCCATCTCGTCGAGCATGCTATTGACGATCCTGGCAAGTCGCGCGAACGGATCGTCCGCATTGCCCTCCGGAAGCCGCTCGCGCAGCTCGCCGGCAACGATTCGTTGCACCCGCTGGTTCACCACTTCGACGCGCTTCTGGGCCCGGGCGCTCAGCCACGCGCCGGCGAGCACGCAGAGACAGAAGGCAGGCAGCACGCCGAGCGCGAGCGCTTGCCCGACCACGCTCGATATCTCGCGTGTCTCGTCAACGTTCCTTGCTACCACCAGAACGTCGCCGTCATCGAGGCGCCTGCCGACGATCCTCACGATGGGGCCTCGGCCCACCGCCGCCTCCAGCGGACTGAGCCGCACGCCTTGCACCGTCCCGTCGAGGGCGAGCCCGCTTGGCACGCGATCGATGTTGCCGGCAAGGCGCGTGCCGGCGGCACTGAACAGCCCGACATAATGCACATGCCGGGAGTCTTGCTCGAGATGATCGGCGACCGCGCGGACGCGGCGCCCGTGCGGCAGATCGCTCATGAAGTTGATCTGCGTGGTGATCATGCGGTCGGAGCGCGCGATCAGGTAGTTGTCGAGCTTCTGGTAGACGAACGCGAACAATCCGACGACGAACAGCGCGAGGGTGGCCGCGACCGCCAGGGCCCAGAGAAACGTGTTCGAGCGGATAAACTGAATATGCCGCATGGCCATCCCGCTATTCACGCGCGCGCAGGATGAAGCCGGAACCGCGGACATTGTGGATGAGCTGTACCTCTCCGGGAGCATCGACCTTGTGCCTAAGCCGGCCCATGTGCACGTCGATCAGATTAGTGGTGGCGGGAACGAACTTGTAGTTCCAGACCTCTTCGAGCAGCATCGCCCGCGTCAGCAGTTGATCGCTCCGGCGCATCATGTATTCGAGCAGGCGGAATTCGCGCGGGAGCAGGTCGATTTCGCGTTCACCGCGTCGGGCGGTTCGTTCGATCAGATCGAGCTCCAACGGACCGGCCAGCAGGATGGTTTCGCGGCTGTCCATCGGACGGCGCAGCAAGGCCTCGATCCGCGCGATCAGCTCGACGATCGCGAACGGCTTCGTGAGATAATCGTCGCCGCCCATGCGCAAGCCACGGACGCGATCGTCGACGGCGCCGAGCGCGCTTAGAACCAACACTGGCGTCTTGATCTGGTCGTTGCGCAGCGCCTCGATGACGGCCAGCCCGTCCATGCCGGGCAGCATGCGATCAACGATCATGGCATCGGGATGCGAGGTACGCGCCCGGTCGAGCCCTTCGACGCCGTTCGGCGCCCAGTGCACCTCAAAGCTCCGCTCAGCAAGCTCGGCGACGATCGCCTCCGCGGTTTCAGTGTCGTCCTCGATGAGGAGAATCCGTGTCATGAGCCTCGTCCCACCTTCTGCGCGGCGGTTCGGCCTGCGGCGGGTCGGCGTGGGCCCGGCAATCTGCGACGTCATAATCACCGTCACGCTCCGAGCGCACGGTGCCGCGACCGCCTGCGATTGGCCACGCGTTGCATGACCAGATGGTGCTGCGGCGATGCGAGCAGAACTGAATTCATTTTCAGGAATGCGGCCGCACCTGCCGACAAAGGCGTCAACAGGACGAGAATGCGCCTTGCCATTGTCATGACCATCTTCGGCCTCCATTCGAGCTGCGCTGCAACGGAGATATGCCCGCAATCCGCTCGCCGTTACTCTCGAAGGCAACGAAGGTTGTCTGTTCGCACGATCGTAGCCACGCTGGCGGAGCGGTTCACATGCCGTTGAATGCCGGTGAGCAATTCGTGCATTTGGATCGGGCTCGGTCGCACGCATCTTCCCAAAGAGCCGACCTGACCGGTCTGCTATCATCAAAGGAGAAGCCGAATGATCACGTCCAAACTCTTGCCGATGGGTCTGATTGCGGCGGCCTTGATCGGAGGCCCCGTCATGGCGCGCGAACACCATGCCGGCATGCGGCAATCCGCGATGGAATCGGACACCGTGGCATCGAACGCACCGACCTATCAGGGCGGCCGCGCGTGCATGCCAGCGCCGCGCATCGGCGCGTTCGCGACGGCGCCGTGGACTGGCAACGACGTGCCGTGCGAGCCTGGCACTGGCGCGTTCTGACTGCCCGACATAAGGCGGCTGGCCCGGCACCGACACCATCGCTTCACATCCAAGATAGGAGCGGACTGAATGTTCAGCCCGCTCCTTTGCATGGCCGCGGCAATCCGCGCGAAGCACCTTCCCGGCGGATATCCCGCTCATTCCTGAAGCCGAATTTAGTGGGATTCCCGTGCACCCTACCTACCTGTGGTACATCACGAGCGCAGTCATCATGTGTCCATCTCGTCGAGAGCATGGCGAGGCACGACACGAACACGCACTGCAATGATGGTTGACGGCTCGCCACGAAAGGAGTGTCCCATGAAACGAGCAATCATGATTTTGGCAACGGCGGCGCTTGCCTCGACCTTGACCGTCGGTGCGGCCGCAGCGCATGGCGGTGGAGGTGGTCACGGCGGTTTTGGCGGTGGCAGCCACAGCTTCGGTGGCGGCGGCTTTGGTGGCGGCCATATGGGCTTCGGCGGCGGCGCTCATTTCGGCGGCATCGGACATGCCGGCGGCTTTGGCGGGGAACGGCTCAGCGGCACGCATTTTGGGATCGGCCACGTCGCATCCGGCGGCCTAGGCTTCCGCCAGCATGCGTTCCACCGCTATGGCCACTATAGGCCCGGCTATGGATTCTACGGCTACTATCCGGACTGCTACGATTGGTACGAGTTGCACCCGGGCGTGCCGTTGCCGCTGAGCTGCAGCTGATCTGCATGCTCGATCTTGGGCCCGGACGGCATGTCACGATCCCGGCCCACGCAGCGTCTCGTTCTCGCGTGTACCGGCGGTACGCACAGGGCGGGGAGGCAATCAACAGTCGCGGACTTTTCAGAAGCCGCCAGGGTGAAGAACCCGGCGGCTTCTTTGTTGAGGGACGACCAGGCCGGAGCGCTGCCCTTGCCGCCAAGGCAAACAGCGCGAGCGCCGCGATAAATGCCGCTATGACGTTGTGGCGCCCTCAGTACGGCTTACGTGACACTTCGGGCTTGACCGACGGTGAGCGCTGCTCGCGAAGCTAGGCATCATGGTAGCCCCCTGCGTGGACGCCAGCCAGCGCTGCGCACCCGCTCTCTATCCGCCAACGTTCTGCGGACGTCGCGCAGCTCCAACGAAGGACCCCGACGCATGCCTGCGATGGATATTTCTTGATCTCCCGGTGCACACGTCACGCACACGGCGCTCTTTAACCGATTGAAAAATTGAACTCTCGATCCAGTCCATCATGGGGGCGACAGAAAAGCGATAAGGCAGCATGGGGACCATATAGACATTCAAGTGCCCGGCGGGAATTGCGGATTCCGCGAAGACGGGGGGCCGACGACCGGAGGCATGAACAATCAGATTGCCGCCTGGAATTTCTGACTTTGTAGGGGCTCCTCGCAACGACTGTGCATCGAGGTCCTTCAACACCGACTCGGCATTCCCGCGCACGACGCTGCCGCGTCCACTGCAAGCTCAGCTCGCGAACACGACGACACCTGATCGCTCGTCAGGATGAGCCGGATGGGCCGCACATACACTCTCTCCGACATTCGATAGAGCAGATCGATGAAGACTAATCGAGCTCAAGCCGCAGCCGCCTGATACAAACACTCGCGAAGCCAGGCGTGGCCCTTGTCATCTTGATTGCGTGGATGCCACAGCGCGACGATGCGAGCGGGCGGCAGATCCAGCGGCGGCGGCCTCAGGTCGAGCTCATGGGCGAAGCGCATCAGAAAGCGCCGCGGAAGGGTGCAGATGCAGTCACTGTGCGCAAGGATGATCGGCGCCAGTGCATAGGTCTGGATTGAGACGGCGACGCGGCGGGAGCGGCCGAGCGCGGCCAGCGCATCGTCGACGAGGCCGGAGAAGCCGCCCCCGTCGGCGGAGATCAGCAGATGGTCGAGCGCGCAAAAGCTGTCGAGATCAAGCGGGCCATTGCCGTGGGGATGGCCTTTACGCTGTGCGGACAGGAAGCTGTCCTCGAACAGAGGGCGCTGCATCAGCTCGCCGTGAGCTCTGTCAGCTCCCGTCACCAGAAGGTCGATCTCCCCCCTTTCGAGCTGATCCACTACATCGCGCGTCGGGTGAACGAGAGCGAGCCGCGCTCTCTCGGCCTTCGCGGCAAAGCGCGCCACCAGGCCCGGCGCCAGTGTAACGGCTGGATTTTCGTGGATGGCAACGACGAAGGTACGCTGGCTGCGGGCGGGGTCGAACACAGCCGGCCCCTCCACCATGCGACGCAGCTTGCCAAGCACAGCTGCAAGCTCCGTCTGCAGCTCGACCGCCCTCGCCGTCGGCACCACGCCGCGCCCGGACGTCGCGGGTACGAACAGCGGATCGGCAAAGACCTGCCGCAGCCGATTCAGCCGTGCCGATAGCGCGGGCTGCCCGATATTGAGCCGTGAGGCCGCGCGCGTCACGTTCCGCTCATGCAGGAGAGCCTCCAGTGCCAGCAACAGACCAAGGTCGATCTCGGCCAGATCACTGTCGTCAGCCGGCCGGGGCCGACCGCGTTCCGCATCCAGCATGGGGCATTCCCTTTCAAAGTACATGATTGCGGGCAGGACGAGCCGCGATGACAGAGGTAAGCCCGAAACGGTGCCGTGAAAACCCTGGCGACAGTTTCGATATCGACGATGTCGATGGGACCTATCGAGCCCGCGGCCCTCCCGTCGGGCGGCGAGCTGCGTACCTCACGGTCACGGCGACGCAGGGCATCAGGCTCGATCACGCCGCTGCCTGGAACGGAGGACATCCTGGTGACGCAAGCGACGAACACCTATCGCCTTGGCGATGCAACCATCACACGGATCGACGAGTTGCGGCTTGCCGCATTCAAGTTCGACGCGCTTTATCCGGACGGCGAGTTGCAGGCGCTGGAGCGCCATCGCGAGCGCCTGGAGGCGGGCTCGTTCGATGCTGCGACCGGCACCTTCATTCAGAGCATTCACAGCTGGCTGGTCAGGACACCCCACCACACGATCCTGATCGACGCGGCCACCGGCAATGATAAGAACCGGCCAGAGATCCCACCGCTCCACCGGCTCAATCAGCCGTTCCTGGCGCGGCTGGCTGCGGCGGGCGTCACCCCGGAGCAGGTCGACTACGTTCTGCTCACCCATGTGCATGCCGATCACGTCGGCTGGAACACCCGTCTGGTCTATGGGCGCTGGATTCCGACCTTCCCAAACGCGACCTATGTTTTCTCCGGGATCGAGCAGGCCTACGGCGAAAGCCTCGCGACGGGCACGGAGCCGACCGGAGCAGCCCGCCCTGATCCGGTCCTTGGTCCGGCGCTGCGCAAGCCGGCCGACCGTGTCTATGACGACAGCGTCCGTCCGGTGATCGATGCCGGACTGGCCAGACTCATCCCGGTGGACGGCGACGAGGTCCTCGATGGCATCTCGTTCATTCCGACGCCAGGCCATAGCATCGATCACGCATCCATCCGTCTCGTGTCTGGCGGCGAGCAGGCGCTTTTCGCCGGCGATGTGATGCATCACCCCCTACAGGTGTATGAGCCCTCGCTCAATTCCTGCTTCTGCGAGTTTCCGGAAGCAGCCTTGCGCTCGCGCGCCTTCGTGCTGGAGGACGCCGCCGAGCGTGGCGCAACCATCTTCACCACCCATTTTGCGCAGTCATCAGCCGGCCGCATCAGCCGGACCGGCGAACGCTTTATCTGGAAGTTCGTCTAAGAGGGAGACCGATCATGAACAAGCACGCTCGCGCGCACGCAGTCAGGCCAGAGATCATGGTCGAGGACCTCATGATTCCGAGTGACACGGTCGGGATTTCACTCCACCTGCGCAACAAGCGGCCGGCAGCGCTGAAGACCTTCTCTGCCGAGAGAACCATCCTGATAATGCACGGCGCAACCTTTTCGTCGGAGAGCCTTTTCGATACGCCACTCTGCGGCCTCTCCTTCCTGGATCATCTCGCCGGGTACGGCTACGACGTGTTTGCGGTGGACGTGCGCGGCTATGGCGGATCGACTCGACCGCCGGAGATGGACGCGCCGCCGGAGGCGTCCGAGCCGCTTGTGCGCACCGAAGTCGGCGTACGCGACCTGGCCAGCGCAGTCGAATACATCCTGAAACACCGCGGCATCACGCGCCTCAATCTGGTTGCCATGTCCTGGGGCGGGTCGGTGGCCGGTGCCTACACCACGGCCAACAACGATAAGGTCGTCAAGCTCGCGCTGGTCGCACCACTTTGGTTGCTGAAGGGTCCGGCTCCAATCGATGCCGGCGGGCGCCTCGGGGGCTATCGCAACGTCCCGGTTCTGGACTTCAAGGAGCGCTGGCTTTCGGCCGCGCCGGAAGCAGCCCGATCCCGCTTGATTCCGGCTGACGGCTTCGAACGCTGGGCCAACACCTCGCTTGCCACCGACCCGCAGGGCAGTTCGCAAGCGCCCCCGGTCATGCGCGCAGTCAACGGCCCGATCCTGGACATTCGCGAATACTGGGCCGCCGGCAAGGCCCTCTACTCCGCTAGCGACATTCGCGTGCCCGTGCTCCTGGTCCACGCGGAATGGGATCAGGACGTTCCCATCGGCTCGGCGCAGGACTTCTTCCTGTCGCTGAAACACGCGCCATATCGGCGATGGGTCGAGATCGGCGAAGGCACGCACATGGTTCTGCTGGAGAGAAACCGTCTGCAGGCGTTCGACGCGATCAGTCAATTTCTCGGCGAAGACTATAGCTAGCCGCTGCTCGCGCTCTGGAAAGCACGACAAAGACATCCCCTTACAAGCCCGCAGCTGGAGCGCAGCGATATCGACATAAATCGCCATCGCGCGTGGGGCCGTTGTTCGCGCATGATCTTTTCGGACAACAGATGCACACTTCGGGGATCACAAACGAAAAAGTCCGAAAACAACCCCATGCACAGTAGGGCCCCCCTGTTTTCAAAGGCAAATTTCTGAAAGCAGATCTCCGCGGCCGCGACTTTGACTTGTCGGGCAAAACAGCGGCATGATGCCATCATCCGAGCCGGAGCTGCGGCACCCCGATCAGATCTGCTCGCCCGTGATCCGCATCGGACAAAGCCGCAGTGGCGGGCTGAGCCGGTGCGGGACTGGCACCCTCGGTCATTTCTGCGTGTTCCGCTGCCGTCGGGGCGGGTCAGCCCTTCCGGCCAATCCTCACAATGAGGTCGCCGGGCATAAGTGCTTTGGCTTCGAGGGGATGCAATCGCCACAGGCTCTCGCCCTCGACCAGCGGCGGCATAGGGAGTTCTCGGTCGGTGAAATTGGCGACAATCTGCAGAACGTCGCCCCGACCTGTCTGCCAGCGTACATCCAGACCTCCCATGCGGGAATCCGATCCCAAGAGTTCTCGCTGCGCCGAAACGACCCCCCGCTTGATGAGGGGCACGATCTTCTCACGCCGTATCGTCAACAACTGCGCTGTCAGCGCCCGAAACCTTCCGCCAGCCGGGGATTGATCGATGCTCGTCCAGTCCAGCTTGGAGGCGCGGAAGGTTCTTTCGTCGCAAGGATCCGGGATTTTCGCGCGCGTCTCGGGCGTGGCGAACGCCTTGAAATGTGAGAACTCCTTGCGCCGGCCTTCCCGTGTCAGTTCAGCAGCTTCGCCCGTCCAGTCTGCGAAGAACAGGAAGGGCGTTTCGGCCGCGGCTTCCTCGCCCATGAACAGCATTGGGATATGCGGGCTCAGCAGAACCAGCGCGAGGGCCTGCTCCAGCTTCTCCGCGCCGACCAGCCGGGACAGCCGCTCCCCGTAGGCGCGGTTGCCGACCTGGTCGTGATTCTGGGCGAAGAAGATAGTCGCTTCGGGCGGCAAATGCGCACTCGGTTCACCGCGCGGCTCCTCGTGCAGCGGAAAGACTTCGCCCTGATAGGCAAACCCTTCGGTCAGGGATCGCGCCAGATGCTCGAGCGGCTTGTCTGCGAAGGCCCGGTAATAGCCTTCGTCCTCGCCGGTGAGCAGCACATGCAGCGCATTGTGGAAATCATCGCCCCATTGCGCGTCGTAGTACCTGGCTCGTCCGTGTGAACGCTCGAGCAGGTGCGCCTGATTGGCCTCGTTCTCCAGCATCAGATGGACGCGCCGGCCCGCCAGCTGACTGCGAAGAGTTTCGGCGAGCTCGATCAGGAAATGACGCTCGGAATCATCCTTCAATGCGTGGACCGCGTCGAACCGCAATCCGTCGAAGCCGTAGTCGCGCAGCCACATCAGGGCATTCTCGACCAGGAATCCGCGTACGAAGGCACCGTCGTCTCCTTCGAGATTGACGGCCGGCCCCCAGCCGGTGCTGTGGCGCGCGTTGAAGAAGTTCTCCGCATAGAGGTGCAGATAGTTCAGCTGCGGTCCGAAATGGTTATAGACGACGTCGAGATAGACCATGATGTCGAGTGCGTGCGCGGCCCGCAGCAGCCGCTTGAGATCCTCCGGCCGGCCATAGCACGCATTCGGCGCGTTCAGGAGCACGCCGTCGTAGCCCCAATTGTGCCGGCCCGGGACGTCGTTGAGCGGCATCAGCTCGATGGCGGTGATGCCGAGATCGCGAAGATAGGGCAGCTTCTGCTCGACGCCGGCATAGGTCCCCTCTTCGCTGAACGTGCCGACATGCAGCTCGTAGATGACGGCTTCCGCCCAGGGACGACCCGGATAGAGAACCGGATCGCGCAACGCCGCGGCATCGATCACCTCGCTCGGCGCGCCGACGTCGTCCGGCTGGAACAACGAGGCGGGATCGGGAACGACGAGATCCTCATTGATCCTGAACTGATAGCGCGTGCCGGCGCGCGCGGTCTCGCTGAGCAGCTGATACCAGCCGTGATCATCGCGCGGCATCCTGCGGGGCGGCTGGCCAATTTCGAGCAGCTCGACCGATCGGGCCGTGGGCGCCCACAAGTTGAACGAGACACCATGATCGATGATCTGAGGACCATGGCGCCGCCCCTGCTCGGCCGTTCCCAGTCTTTGATCCAAGGCCAATCCCCTTTCGCGCCGGCATGTTCGGAATTGGACATGCTTCAGCCAAGCGCGTTGCCAAACCGAGCCAGCTTACGTTCGCTCAATCATGTCTCGGGACGAGAAGCTGCCGTCGGTGCATTCGTTCCTTCCGAGGCATGTCAGCAGGCGACCTCTCCGCCGGGCTGCTGACCGGACTCGAAATGCCGGCGCCGCCCGCATGTACACTTTTGCATTCAGCGTAAAAAAGCGCGCTCCTTGGCAACTCTCAGGAACCTTTGCTGCGCCGCAGAATTTAGGGACAACGCTTCGCTGTGGGAGCGCCCTTGGAATGGCAAGGCCGCCAACTTGAATGAGGTCTGATACTTCGGGCGTTGCGAACAGGATGCGCATCGCTACGCCGCCAACCGGGACAACAGTGGTCTTTGCCAACCATCTTTGCCGTTGACGACGAGACCGGCTTCCTGTTTGACCGCGCATCGGCGCCGGGTTTCCTGGGAAGCCTCTGCCGAGCGTTCTCGACCTTCGGCGTGAAGGACCGGCTCGACCACATGCGCAGGGCTGCCATGGCGCAGGCCTTCAGCTGGACCCAATCGGCCAAATCCTACGCTGAACTCTACAAGTCGTCGATCTAGCGAGGCATTTGGGGGACAGCCATGAAGATCGCGCAAGTCTCTCCACTGGCGGAGAGCTGCCCCGCGGCTTTACGGAGGGAGACTCACGCTGCTCGCGAGCGGAGACTCGATCACGTCAGCCGAACTTGCGCCATGCTCGAAGATGGCCCTGCGCCTTGATCCCACCGTCAAGCACATGACACCTCGAAGCCATGGCTTGCGGCACGCCAGTGATCGCCCTGGCCCATGGTTCGGTGCCTGAAGTGATCGGCCACGGCGTCAGCGGTTTGTGGTGAACTCCATGGAGGAGGCCGTCGCGGCGGCGAGTTCGCTCGGCACGTTGGAGCGGCAAGCGATCCGCAAGCGGCCCAAGCAGCGCTTCACGGCCGAGCGGATGGCGCGGGAGTATCTGGCCGCTTATCGCCGGCTGCCAGCGCTGCGGCAAACGCCGCAACTCGACCTGCTCGCGATCGCCAAGAGTGAGAACGAGATCCCAATGCCGATACCCACTTTCGGCTTGAACATGAATGCGGCCGGCGCAGGCTGACACCGTCTTCAAGGCGCGGGAACGGAATGTCCGGGCGACTGTTACGATCACACACAGGAGCTGTCGACATGCGCCGCTCGAAACCACAAGCAATCCGTAACAAGCTCGACCTGGCCGACCGCGCACAGGTACGGCTGGTCAAGAAACGGCTTGGGCTCTCGGATATGGAGCTTGCCGCAATCGTCGGGCGCATCGGCAATTCGATTTCGGCCATCAGCAAGGAGGCCGCTCAGAGGCCAAAAGTGCTGAACAAGCCTTCCGAAGCCGTGATCGCCGCGACGGTGGCCGGCGAACAAGCGACCACCGAACTCGCGGCGGCCGCGCCGACATCTTGACGGACTATCGGGGGGCGATCATGGACCAAAAACTACATTCGGACGACGCCCTCACCCGGGCCGCCTCGAGGTTGCGCCGCACCCGGATCACCGAGGGCAGGCCATTCCCGCTCGGCGCCACCTGGGACGGCCTCGGCGTCAATTTCGCGCTGTTTTCCGCCCACGCCACCAAGGTCGAGCTTTGCCTGTTCGATGACGCCGGCGAAACCGAGCTCGAGCGCATCGAGCTGCCAGAATATACCGACGAGGTCTGGCACGGCTATCTGCCTTCCGCCCGCCCCGGCACGGTCTACGGCTATCGCGTCCATGGCCTCTATGAGCCCGACGCCGGCCACCGCTTCAATCCCAACAAGCTCGTGCTCGATCCCTACGCCAAGCAACTGGTCGGCCAGCTCCGCTGGGGACCGGAGCTGTTCGGCTACCAACTCGACCATGCCGACAAGGACCTCTCCTACGACGAACGCGACAGCGCGCCCTTGATGCAGAAATGCCGCGTCATCGACCCCGCCTTCACCTGGGGTACAGCGCGCAAGCTGGAGGTGCCGTGGGAGCGCACGATCGTCTACGAAATGCACGTCAAGGGATTCACCCAGCTGCATCCGCTGGTGCCGGAAGCCGAGCGCGGCACGTTCTCGGGGCTGGCACATTCGGAAGTCCCGGCCTACTTGCGCTCGCTCGGCATCACCAGCGCCGAGCTGCTGCCGATCCATGCCTTCGTCGACGACAGCTATTTGGTCGAGAAAGGCCTGCGCAATTACTGGGGATACAACTCCATCGCCTTCTTCGCGCCCGATCCGCGTTACCTCAAGGCGACTTCAGCAAGCGAATTCAAGGCCATGGTCAACCAGTTTCACGCCCATGGCATCGAGGTCATTCTCGACGTCGTCTACAATCACACGGCGGAAGGCAACGAGCTCGGCCCGACCTTGTCGTTCAAGGGCATCGACAATGCCAGCTATTACCGCCTGCTGCCGGACCAGAAGCGCTATTACATCAACGACACCGGCACCGGAAACACCGTCAACCTGTCGCATCAGCGCGTACTTCAGCTCGTCGCCGATTCCTTGCGTTATTGGGCGACCGAGATGCGGGTCGACGGCTTCCGCTTCGACCTCGCCACCATCCTGGCGCGCGAACCCTATGGCTTCGATGAAGGCGGCGGGTTCCTCGACGCCTGCCGCCAGGATCCCGTGCTCTCCAGCGTCAAGCTGATCGCCGAGCCCTGGGACATCGGTCCCGGAGGCTACCAGGTCGGCCAGTTTCCCCCCGGCTGGGCCGAGTGGAACGACAAGTTCAGAGACACCGTGCGCGCCTTCTGGAAGGGCGACCCGGGCACGCTGGCCGACTTTGCCAAGCGCGTGTCGGGATCCGGCGACCTCTTCAACAAGCGCGGGCGCCGGCCGTGGGCCAGCGTCAATTTCGTCACGGCCCACGACGGCTTCAATCTGAACGACCTCGTCTCGTACAACGACAAGCACAACGAGGCGAACGGCGAGGACAATCGCGACGGTCACAGCAACAACCATTCCTGGAACTGCGGCGTCGAAGGCCCGACCGACGATCCGGAGATCATCGCGCTACGCGAGCGCCAGAAGCGAAACCTGCTCGCGACGATGCTGCTCTCCCATGGCACGCCGATGCTGCTCGCCGGTGACGAGTTTGGACACACCCAGAACGGAAACAACAACGCGTACGCCCAGGACAATGAGACAACGTGGCTCAACTGGATGGGCATCACCGCCAACGGGCGCAGCCTCCGCGAGTTCACGCGCAAGCTGATCGCCACCCGCAAGGCGTTTCCGATCCTCTACCGCAGCCGCTTCCTGGTCGGGTCACACAACGAGGAACTCGACGTCAAGGACGTGACCTGGCTGTCGCCATCCGGCGAGGAGATGACGACGGAGCAGTGGCATGATGGCAACGCCAAGTGCTTTGGGATGCTGCTCGACGGCCGCGCGCAGGAGACGGGGGTCAAGCGCCGCGGCTCCGATGCGACCATGCTGCTGGTCTATAACGCGCACCATGACGTCGTGAACTTCACGTTGCCCGAGGTCGCGGACGGACGCAGCTGGCTCGGCCTGATCGACACCAATCGCCCCGACGCACCGATGGCCGAGTTCGAGTTCGGGCACGACTATGCGGTGACGGCGCGTTCGCTCGTGGTGTTTGGCCTGGCGAACGATAGCATCGCAACCCGACGCCTCCGCCAAGGCCTCGGCGCGCTGCTGGACGTCGCCGATACCCCTCTGTCGGATTGAACCGTTCGCCGCTCGCCGAAGCGCAATGAGATCGAATGACTCGTCATCGGACTTCAGGTGTTGCGCAGACCTTCCGGGAAACCGATTCACGTTTCCGGAGCTGATGTGATTAGGTTTGATTGCGCCACCGGCGGTGCGCTCCTTCTCCCGCTTGCGGGAGAGGGTTGGGGAGAGGGTGTTTCCGCAATCGGACAATCGCCAAGAGAAGAAAGCCCTCACCCGACGCGGTCATCGATTCACTCTAAAGCCGGGCCGGCGATCAGCGGTCGACCTCGCCGAACACGATGTCCAGCGAGCCCAGGATCGCCGAGACGTCGGCGAGCAAGTGCCCCCTGCAGAGAAAATCCATCGCTTGCAGATGAGCGAAGCCGGGGGACCTGATCTTGCACTTGTAGGCCCTGTTGGTCCCGTCCGAGACGAGAAACACGCCGAATTCGCCTTTGGGCGCCTCGACGGCGACGTAGATCTCGCCGGCAGGAACGTGGAAGCCTTCGGTGTAGAGCTTGAAATGGTGGATCAGCGCTTCCATCGAACGCTTCATTTCGCCGCGCCTGGGCGGGGCGATCTTGTTGTCCTGCACGAGCACCGGGCCCCCGCCGTCAGGGGACTTCAGCTTCTCGATGCACTGCTTCATGATGCGGACTGACTGCCTCATCTCCTCCATGCGAATGAGATAGCGGTCATAGCAATCGCCGTTCCTGCCGATGGGAACATCGAAGTCCATCTCGGCATAGCAGTCATAGGGCTGCGCCTTGCGCAAATCCCAGGCGGCCCCCGAACCACGCACCATCACGCCCGAGAATCCCCAGGCCCAGGCCTGTTCGAGCGTCACCCTGCCGATATCGACGTTGCGGCCCTTGAAAATCCGGTTGAGCGAGAGCAGCCGGTCGAGATCGTCGACGACCTTCAGAAATGGATCGCACCAGGCCTCGATGTCGTCGATGAGCTTGGGCGGAAGATCCTGATGGACGCCGCCCGGCCGGTAATAGTTGGCATGCATCCGGCTGCCCGAGGCTCGCTCATAGAACACCATGAGCTTCTCACGCTCTTCGAAGCCCCACAGCGGCGGCGTCAAGGCGCCGACGTCCATGGCCTGCGTGGTGACGTTCAAGAGGTGCGACAGGATGCGGCTGATCTCGTGATAGAGCACGCGGATGAGCTGGCCGCGCCGCGGCACCTCGATGCCGATCAGCCGTTCGATGGCAAGGCAGAAGGCATGCTCCTGCGTCAGGGGAGCGACGTAGTCGAGCCGATCGAAATAGGGAATGGCCTGGAGATAGGTCTTTGCCTCGATCAGCTTTTCGGTGCCGCGGTGCAAAAGGCCGATGTGCGGATCGACCCGCTCCACGACCTCTCCGTCCAGTTCGAGCACGAGCCGCAGCACCCCGTGAGCGGCGGGGTGCTGAGGACCGAAATTGATGGTGAAGTTTCTGAGGCTGGGAGATTGTTCTGGCATTCTGCTTCCGATCGAAGACGTCGCGGCGACACCTTAGCCGCGATCCGGAACGACCGGCTTCACACAGGTTAACGGCTCGTCTCAAATGGCGAGCATCAGTGCCCTGCGAGCGTTTTGGAACACCACATCTCGGGCCGCGTTCAATGTCGAAATTGGAGATCAAAGATGAAACATCGCCTGCTTGCCGTCGCTCTGGTGATCGCGGGTGGCCTCGCCTCCTCGAACGCGACTTTCGCGCAAGATCGCTACTGCCTGCAGGGTCGCATCTGGGGCTATCCAGGCAATTGCCAGTTCGCCAGCTACGCCCAATGCATGGCGACAGCATCGGGAACGAACGCCTATTGCGGCATCAATCCGCGCTATGCCCACGCACGCCGTTACAGGGGATACCGGTGATCAGCCCCGACCTCCGGACTGGCCACCGGCGTCCGTCTTGACCGATCCTGCAGCTGAGCGGAGCGGGGTGGCGGCGGCAGAGCGCCCTCTCACCGCCATTACCTTCTCCGGCGGCCTCGGTCTTGGCGCCTATCACGGCGGTGTGTTCGAGGCGTTCACCTCTCTTACGTTGCCGCTCGATTGGGTCACCGGTTCATCGGCAGGCGCCATCACCGCTGCACTGATCGCGGGCAGCCCGAGCGCCGACCGGCTGCGCAATCTGCGCAGCTATTGGCATGCGCCAAGCAATCCAGCCGCAGCGCCGAACGCAGGCCGCCATACGTTGGCCTGGCTGAGCTCGATCAATACGCGCGTGCTAGGTCATTCGGGCTTCTTCCATCCCCGCCTCCCTCTCCCGGCATCTCACTTCGGCGGTCTCTACGATCTCGGCCCCACCCGCGAACGCCTCCGGCGGTTGATCGATTTCGAACGTTTGAACGGCGGCGATCCGCGCATCACGATCTGCGCCACGGACGTCGAAAGTGGCGATGCGGTCTTGTTCGATTCCGCATCGGAGCGGATCGAAATGGATCACATCCTGGCCAGTTGCGGATTCCTCCCGGAGTTCGCTCCAGTGCGGATCGCCGACCGCTGGCTCGGCGATGGCGGGTTCTCGCTGAACGCGCCATTCGACCCGGTCCTCGAGAATGCGGGCCCGCTCCACCTCTATGTCATCGATTTGTTTCCACGCGACGGCAAGGTCCCTGACGGGCTCGAGGCCGCAGCCGAACGCAAGAGCGACCTGACCTTCAGCAACCAGACCTTCCAGCGCCTTGGATATGCCCTGGAAGCCCGTCAGCTGCGCGCCGAGCTTCAGGACCTTGACTATGACGACAAGGTCTATCTCCTGAGCTACCGCCCCGGCCGCGAGGAAGCAGGTCCTGAAAAATCCTTCGATCTGTCGGAGACAGCCATGGCGCAACGCTGGCGGGGAGGCTTGCTCGATATGCAGCATGCCGCACGCCTTGCTCCGGTCAAGAACGGGATCTGCAGCGTGCGGCGGCCATAGCGGCGTCTCCGACGAAAGCACGCGAGCTGCGGCCTAGATGTCATGGTCGAGATGCCGGCAGATCTCGCCAAGCAGCTGCTTGACGCCCTCGTCTGCAGCGATGCCTTTCGGCGGAGCAATGGTGGTGATGCCCCAGTTCGCGAGCACGGCCTCCTGGACCGGATTGCGCTGCGTGACGAATACGAAGGATTTCGGCCGGTCCTGGCTGTGCCCGGACCCGTCCCAGATCTGCCAGATCCGGTGCAGCAGCAGGCGGATGTTGGGATCGGACATGCTGTATCCGATGAAGAGCAGCGTGCTGCCGAGGGCATCGGCGCGAAACCGGATGTCGAGCGGAGAATTGAAGGAGAGCCGATTGAGAAAATCGGTCTCGGTCAGAACGAGCGAGGCGTCATCGTCGAAGTCGCCGTGGAACTTGATGATGTGGGTGACGCCAGGGTCGGCGCTCGCGATCTCCTTGGCGTTGCTGATTTTCGCGTACGGCTTCCTGAGGACGTCGAAGGCGGTTTCGAGATTGCGATCGTAGTTGGTCGTGTAGATCACCGGAAAGTCGAGCTGGACGATCATCCGGTGAAGCTCCGAGGCCGCAATTCTCTCGGGATCGACGCGCCAGTTTCGGTCGAGCCAGCTGCGGAGCGGCCCGATCGCGCCACGCTTCAACCGGTAATACTCCGCGAGCATCTGATAGCCGCCGTGCATCCCGTCGATGACATTGCTTTCGAGGCCGAGATCGTCGAGCAGATGGTCGATCAGGGATTGCCAGGACGGCAAGCCGACTGCCATCGAGACACCGGCGCCGACGAACAGGATTGCGCGGCGTCGCTTGATGGCCGCCGCCAGGACTTCATGAGGCGCTTCCTGCTCGGATGCGAGCCCTGAGGTTCGTTGCTCCATCCTGTTTGAATGGTTGGCCGGGAGGCACGTTCCTAAAGCAGCATCGTCGTTCAGCCGTCCAGCGGCGAGGATGCACCCTCCTCCGTCTGTGCTGCGAACCGTGCGATCAGGCGCCGAAGCTCGGCCTTGTGCACCATGCGTGCCGCCCTCTTTGGCGAGACCCAGATCGCCTCCCGCTCTCCTTTCTCGGGCCACCAGCGCTCGCGGCCGTGCACCTGCATCGGAAAGACCGCGACGTTCAAGGTCCGCTTGCGATCGCCCTTTCCCTTGCGATGCTTGAAGCTGCCGACTGCCCGGGTTGCGATGACGCCGATCAGGCCGGCCTCCTCGTAGGCCTCCAGTGCAGCGGTGAGGTGCGGCTCCTTGTTGCGCATCGGCGATCCCTTCGGGACGCTCCACCTGCGCTTACGTCTGGTCGTGATCAGCAGCACCCGCAGTTCGGACTTGTCCAAACGAAACGGCAACGCGGCAAACTGTTTCTTTCCCATCAAACGCCTCCGACTCGCGTTACCAAGCGAGCGCTGCAGCCATGGTTCCTGTCTGGAAGCTTACGCCTCGGCCCCCGATCAGAACTTCCGCTCCACCATCTTGAGCCGCAGCGCCGAAATGGCTTCGCCGGGATTGAGGCCTTTTGGACAGGCTTTCGCGCAATTGAGAATGGTGTGGCAACGGTAAATTCTGAAGGGATCCTCGAGCATGTCGAGGCGATCGCCCGTCGCTTCGTCCCGGCTGTCGTTGATCCAGCGTGCCGCTTGAATCAGCGCGGCCGGCCCCAGGAAGCGCTCGGAATTCCACCAATAGCTCGGGCATGACGTCGAGCAGCACGCGCAGAGGATGCATTCATACAATCCGTCGAGCTTCGCCCGATCCTCATGGCTCTGCCGCCATTCCTTCTGCGGCGTGGGGGATGCCGTCTGGAGCCATGGCTCGATGAGCGCGAGCTGCGCATAGAAGTTGGTCAGGTCCGGCACCAGATCCTTCACCACAGGCTGATGCGGCAGGGGTAGCACGCGGAGCGGCTCGCCCTCCTGAATGTCCTCATTCATGGACTTGGTGCAGGCGAGCGTGTTCTGACCGGCGATGTTCATCGAGCAGGAGCCGCAGACGCCCTCGCGGCAGGATCGCCTGAATGTCAGGGTCGAGTCGACGTTGTTCTTGATCCAGATCAGGCCGTCCAGCACCATCGGCCCGCAATCTGTCTGATCCACGAAGTAGGTGTCGAGCCGCGGATTGCGGCCATCATCGGGATTCCAGCGGTAGACGTGAAATTCGCGCAAGCTCGTGCCGCCCGGCTTCGGCCAGAGCCTTCCCTGCTCGATGCGCGAGCTCTTCGGGAGCCTGAACTCCACCATTCTCTCCTCCTCCGTCAGGCCGGCGCAAAGCAGCGCAATTGCAGGAGGTCATCGACGGACAGCCCGAACAAGAAGACGCGAAGCGCCGGCGCTGTGGCGAGGACCAGCAGCAACAGAAAGATTGTGTAAACGAGGACCGGCGGCGTGCTTCTAACGAGCCTGTAGGCTGCCTCCCGCATCCGCTCCCTCCCGCTTGCCCGCTCGCGTCATCGCAGCGCCCATGATGACCATCGCAGCTCCCCACAGCAGGAAGCCGATATCCCAGAAGATGCGTTGCTCGTCCGGCACCGTCTCATTCACCCGATGCAGCTTGAGGATCTGGTGATCGATGACGCCCTCGACCAGATTGAAGATGCCCCACCCGAGCAGGATCGCACCGAGACACTGCCAACTGGACCAGCGCAGCTCGCTCCCGCGCGCCCGCTGCCACATCAGGTAGAGACCTGCGAGCAGCAACACGTAGGTGGCGCTGTGAAAGATGCCGTCCCATGTCGTGTTCAGTGTGATGTTCTCGATCGAATTGAGCGGATACCAGCCGCTCACCATGTGATGCCATTGCAGCAACTGATGAAAGACGATGCCGTCGAAGAACCCACCGAGGCCAAGCCCGAGGAGGACGCCCGCGGAAGTCGGGAAGCTGTCTGATCTCTTGTCATGCATTGAATGGCTCGCGCGGGCGGAGACACCGTGAAGCGAGTACAAGACGTGCCACACGCAGACGTTCCTATGGATCAGAGTCCGCCAGGCACCGCATGCGGAGAGCACCCACGCGCTTCGTCGGCCGTAACATACGTTAACTGGAGCGAGGGCTCAGCAGCGTCGAAACGTGGCATCGCGATCTTCTCGGTCGACAGGAACGTTCGACCGCTGCGAGCGTCTGTTGTCGACACCGTGGAGGTGCAGGAGAAGATCACACCATGGCCTATGCGCTATTCAAGGACGCAGAAAGGCTAAGCCGGACATTTCCGACGAAAGAGGAAACGTTGGAGAAGGCCGACCGCGCGGGGCTGGTCGAACACAGCGACGGCCAGCCCGTGCTCGAGGACGATCTGAAGATCAAGCCCTGCTCTCCCGACCCTGAGCCGCGCGACGACGCGGATCTCGACTGGACGCCGGAGGAGCCGGCGTCCTGATCGTACGTCAGCATCCCTTGCAGATGCTCCTGATCTTCCGACCGACATCGGAGTCCCGCGACGTCTCCGAGCGGATCTGGTCGTCCCCGTCCAGCGAGGGACCCGGTGTTACCGTTCCGTCGATACGCCCGATATTGACGCCCCCGGCCGGGTTGCCGGGTCGCCCCACCGTGATCGATCCCCGCGGAGCAGCGCTACCGCCGGACTGGGCGGTGCCGGCCGCGTTGGTTCCGGGAGCTGACGCGGTGCCGCCACTGCTTCCAGCCGCAGCACCGGCGGCGCCTCCGCCCGCACTGCCGCCGCCTCCGCCCCCCTGTCCCGATGCCGGTCCGATGGCAGCTGCCGCAAGCACAGAGACCAACACGAGACCCGTCATTCTCTCATGGCATCTGTTTCGGTCGAGCATCATCGATCCTGCTGATAGCCCTGATTGGTCGTGTTCTGCTTGATGTTGCCGTGGCGTCCCTGCGTATCGAAATTCTCGCGGCCCGGAACGCGTTCTTCCACCTCGGTGGCCGGGTCTGCACCGGGTCCCTTGTTGCTTCGCTGTTCTTCGGGAACTGGAGGCATCTTTGACATGTCTTGCTCCATGGCTTCGCACCTTGACGTAGAATAATGAACTGACGCCCGGGGGTGTTCCTGCGCCGATCGCCGCAGCACGCACGGACGGCCGAGGCCATGGAACAACCTGTTCTGGCTCGGGTTGGTCAGCAAGCCGCACCGCCATAGCCAGAGAAAAATACATGCCAAAAGCGACTGAAAACGATCCGCGAGAGACACCACTCGACGATCCACGTCGGCAGACGGACATGCCCACTCACCGGCAGACGCGGGAACCCTGGCAAGGTAATCCCGAAAAAGACCAGATCGATCCGGAACGGCCGCCGGTGGACCTGGAGCGTTGGCAGAAATCGAACACGCACTAGGCAGCAGCCGCAACTGGCGGCGCCTGCCTCGGCGTCAGGTCCTGTCGAGATCGTGGATGACCGGCCGTAGCGGGCCGCTCCGCTCGATGTCGAGCGTCGCCAGCGTGATCGGCAGCCCGAAGCGTCGTTTCCCTGCACTTCCCGGATTCAGGTAGAGCACGTCTTCGGCAGTCTCGATCCGCACGCGGTGGGAGTGGCCCGATACTACGACGTCGATCCCGAGTTCAGCAGGATCGATCGAGAGTTGCTTGAGATCGTGCAGGACGTAGAAGCGGCGGCCGCCCAGGCCCAGCGTCAGCGTCTCGGGAAAAGCTTCAGCCCACGCGTCCCGATCGACATTTCCTCTGATCGCGGTGACCGGCGCGATCCGGCAAAGCCCGTCCATGACAGCCTGGCTGCCGATATCGCCTGCATGAATGATGTGCGAGACACCGGCGAGGCAGTGCACCGCCTCCGGCCTCAGCAGTCCATGCGTGTCGGCAATCACGCCGATCCTGAGCGTCATGTCAGATCACACTTCAATGCAAAACGTCCAATGGCATCCGACCGATTTCCTCACCATCCTCGTTCGTGACGAGGATATAGAAGTGACGCCCCTTGAGCTCGGGCCTCTCCCCGAGCAGGCGCCTTGCAATCTCCTCGGCGACATCCAGGGCGTCGATGTCATCCGGCAACTCGGCACCGCCTTCGTCTACAACGGTTTTTGAATCCACCAGATCAAAATGATAGCGCGGCACGTCCGGTCCTCGGGCTTCCGCAGGGAACGTGCGGTCGCGAAGCTTCGTTCCGGGGCGAGCGCCGTCGGCGATCTTGTCCTTCAGGTCCCCAAGACGTGGCGGTCGACGGCGGCCCCTGGCTCGGCGGAATGCTGGGCGATTGCGTCCGGGACACGCATTGCCAATCGACTGAAGTAGCCGAACTGCTCGCCTCACGCGCGGCGGCGCCGCAGCCTCGCGCGAGATGCGGACGCGCGCCCGGCCGTCGATGCCGCGAGGGCCAGACAAGCCGCGACGCCGAGCACGACGAGCCCCGCGCTGACCACGCCGGCGGGCGGCATTTTCTTTCGCGCCAGCCAACCGCCGTCCAGCGACGTGCCCTGCGGGCCAGCTTCGATCAAGGTGCCTTCGCTCACCGGCGCGGGACGCGCACGCGACAGCAGCCAGCGGAAGACAGCCCCCAGGACGTTCTCGGTGATCCCGGGTGCGACCGCATAGGCCAGCTGGCCGGCGCGCGCCGGCCACCCCACCGCCACTTCGTCACGAGGCGCGCGGACAAGGCGCACGAAGGTCTCGGCCACGTCCTCGGATTGATAGAGCAACGGACCGGGATCGAGCCTTCGTCCGGACGTATTGGCGCCGTGCACGAAGCCTGGCGTATCGACGATGGCTGGAAAGACGCCGCAGACATGAATATCGGGATGGGTGCGGAGTTCCTGACGCAAGCTCGCGGTGAAGCCGCGCAAGCCGAACTTGCTGGCGGTATAGGCTGCCGCAAAGGGCGTCGGCGCCCAGCCGCCCAGCGAGATGTTGTTGATCAGCACGCCGCGATTCTGGCGGAGGAAGATGGGAAGCACGGCGTAGGCGCCATGCATGGTGCCGAGCAGATTGACCTCGATCGTGCGGCGATGAAGCGCAATATCCGCATCCTGATAGGCGCCGAACACGCCCGTTCCGGCATTGTTGATCCAGACGTCGATGCCGCCGAACGCGTCTTGGGCCGTTCTGGCCAGACGCTCCACCGCCTGCGCATCGGTAACGTCGGTCGGCACGGCCAACGCCCGGGCTCCGAGCGCTTCACATTCGCCGGCAAGGCGCGTCAGGACTTCGCCGCGCCGAGCCGCGAGCACCACGCTTGCACCGTTGCGGGCAAACGCCAGCGCAGCGGCACGGCCGATTCCGCTGGAGGCGCCGGTGATGACGACGCTTGTGCCAATCATCTGCCCCTGCTCGGATCCTAAGACGCCCTCGGGAAGCAACCAGCGCAAGGATCGTCGCAGGCGCGCCGTTCCTTGTGTCTCGAACCAGTCGCCATGCGCAAAAATCACCCGTTCCGGAGCCAGCCTCACGAGCCGCTCGGCGGCAGCCCGAGCCGCGCCACCACCAAGGCGCAGCAGAAGCCGCAGATAGACCGGGGCCCTGCCGTCCGGCTTGGCAATGCCGAGCAGGTTCGCCGCGGTTTCATTTGCCGCGCTGAGCCGATGGGCATCGAGGTTCTGCACGAGATCCGTCAGGACCAGCGTCCGGCTTCGTCGGTCGAACAGCTCGACCTCCGAAAACATCGGGGCATTCACCGACACGGTTTCGAGCTCGGCGGTCCATTCCTCCGGCGTCGTGTCTCCCAGCTCCCGATCGATGCGGAGGCCGGCAGCCCGAACCTGCTTGCGCGCCCCAAGGCCGCGCGCTGCGAAAGTTGCGGCCTGCGGCAGCTCCCTTTGCCATCCGGGGACAAACATCCAGTGCGCGATGTTCGGCGCCAGCAGGTACTTGATCGTGCCCAGCCGCTCCAGCTCCTGGCGCAGAGCTGGCGAATGCCTCACGGGCGAATGCAGCACGAGATCGCCGTTCGACAGACGGATGACCGTCATGCGCACGGGCAGTTGCAGACCGGCGGCGCTGATCGGCTTGTCGTCGACGATCCAGATATCGTCTGTCACCCGCGACAGGCTGGGCATCCACGAGGTGGTATCGGAACCTTGCATGAGGGTCTTCCATTGCGAGGACCTTGCTCAAACCGCGGGCGCAACGCTCGTTCCCTCACCAACATCCTCGACTTCACCTCGCTACACGCGCTTGACCCACTTCAAGCCGCGAGCGCAACGCGCAACGCACTTCGGAAGTGACAGTGCCCCAATCGCCCGGCTTCTTCTGATGAAACAGCCGCAGGCTCGGGTACCAGAACGAGTGCGCGCCGGATTGAGGCCAGCGCCAGTCGCAATCGGCGTGTAGCAAGACCCAGGTCTCGCAGCCGAGTGCGCCGGCTAGATGGGCAACCATGGTGTCGACACAAACGAGAAGGTCGAGCTGCCGCAAGCGATGGCCGAGGGTCGCGATCTCCGGCGTGCTGATCTCCAGCGCACCGATCGCGATGAGCTCTTCGGGGCTCGCGCCGCGCTGGACGGAATACAGCGTCACCCCGGGTACGGCGAGACCGCGCAGCAGGGCGGCCGGGACTTCACGCCGCTTGTCCCACTCTCCGACTTTCCAGACGAGACCAACGGCAAGATTGTGCTCTTCCCGGAGAGGTGGAACGACAGTTGGAGGCAGCGCCAAATAGGAAGCGCCCACCTCGACCTGATCCCGTCGCGCTCTGATGGCATGCGGCACCTCCATGATCTCGATGTCGACCTCGAAATCGACTTCAGGCACCCCCTCATGGAGGGGGAACGCGCGGTCGATCCCCGGCGCACTCTCGACCAGCGGAAGAAGTTCGGGCTGACACCACAGCGTGACGCTGCGAGCAATCTGGCGGAGCGGCCTGATGAATCGCAGAAACTGGATCGTGTCGCCGAGGCCGTGATAGCAACGCACCAGTACGTGCTTGTTCTTGAGGTCTTCGCCGCGCCAGATCCGCTGGACATGGCGCGGGCCGGTATGCTTGGGCGGGTGCGTAACTTCCAGCAAATCACGATCGTTGATCGCCCAGGCACGCGCGAAGTCGCCCGCCCTGATCGCCTGAACCCAGTCGCTGGCCATCAAGCGCGTCGCTAGTGTCGCACGAATTTATGGAATCGGCTGAGCTTACCGTCCTTGGTCTTGTCCTGGTGCAGGAACGCAATTCCGGCTTCGTCGAACTTGTCGAAGAACTCGTCCCAGCTGATGCGGTCCAGCCCTTCGTCCGGCGGATCGAAATCGATGCGCAGGATTCCGGCGTGGCCATCCTCCTCGGTCGCCTTCACGGTTGCGGGTTTCCCGCCGCGCTCTTCGGCCCATTTACGAATTACACCATGATCGGTGGTCTGGTGAGCTTCGCTATCTTCCGCCTTAGTCATTTCACACCTCGCTTAACCGGCCGGGCCGATGAGCCCGGCACCGCATCGAACCATTGGCCGACAAACGCCGGTCGGAGCGATTTGTTCTTCGGTCGGATGCGGAGCAGCCCGGTGACGCCGGCATCATCATCTTCTTCATCTTCATCGTGAAAGCTCTTCGTTCCCTGCAGACGGCTGGAGAATTTATCCCATGTTAAGTCCCGTGCATTTTGTCGGCCTGAATCGCGGGCAACGCGGCGCTCACATCTCCCTGCCGGGAACGAACATACCTTCCACACGTTCGCCGACGTACTTACACCGACGCCTCGTGCTTTCCCGGAGGGCTCAATTCCATGCATTCTCGTCTTCAAGACAGGCGCCGCGTGCGCGTCGGACTCGTCGGCGTCGGCAATTGCGCGAGTTCCTTCGTCCAGGGCCTCACCTACTACCGGAACGCCAAATCGAACGAGCCGGTCCCGGGACTGATGAACGCGGATCTCGGCGGCTACCACATCAGCGACATCCAGATCGCGTCCGCCTTCGACGTCAACGCCAGCAAGGTCGGCCGCGATGTCGCCGACGCGATCTTTGCACCCCCCAACAATACGCACCGCTTCTCCGACGTCGCGCCAACCGGCGTGATCGTGCAGCGCGGCCCGGTCCTGGACGGCATCGGACATTATCTCGCGGACGACATCCCGATTGCGGATGTGCCGGAGGCTGACGTATCCGAAGTGCTGGCGATGTCCCGCACCGACGTTCTGGTATCCTATCTTCCGGTGGGCTCGCAACGCGCCAGCGAATGGTATGCGGCGCGCGCGATCGAAGCCGGCTGCGGCTATGTCAATTGCATTCCCGTCTTCATCGCCTCAAATCCGGAGTGGCGGCGGCGGTTCGAGGAGGCCGGCCTGCCCATCGTGGGCGACGACATCAAAAGCCAGGTCGGCGCCACCATCCTGCATCGCGTGCTCGCCAATCTCTTCCGCGAGCGCGGCGTGCGGCTCGACCGTACCTACCAGCTTAATGTCGGCGGCAATACCGACTTCAAGAACATGCTGGAACGGGAGCGATTGGCCTCGAAGAAGATCTCCAAGACCCAGGCCGTGACCAGCCAGTTCGACGTTCCCATGGAGCCCGACAACATCCATGTGGGACCGAGCGACCACGTGCCCTGGCTCACCGACCGCAAGCTCGCCTTCATCCGCCTGGAAGGCACGACGTTCGGCGGCGTTCCCCTGAGCGCCGAAGTGAAGCTCGAGGTCTGGGACTCTCCGAATTCGGCAGGCGTCGTGATCGACGCGGTGCGCTGCGCCAAGCTCGCGATGGACCGCGGCCAGGCCGGAGCGCTGACCGGCCCTTCGAGCTATTTCATGAAGTCGCCGCCGCAGCAATTTACCGACGAGGAGGCCGGACGGCGGACGCGCGCCTTCATCGATGACAAGGCGTATGCGTGATGGCCAGACTCATTCACCTGGTCCGGCACGGTCATCATGCCCTGCTCGGCCGAATTCTGTGCGGCCGGATGAAGGGCATCGAGCTCGACGATATCGGCTGTGGCGAAATGGCGCGCTGTGCCGAAGCTGTTGCACCCCGGCCGACGCTCATTCAATCGAGCCCGCAGCGGCGCTGCATGCAGTCCGCCTGCATCCTGGCTGCGCACTTTGGGCTGCCGGTCGAGATCGTCCCCGCTCTCGACGAGCTCGACTATGGGGAATGGACCGGACGATCATTCGACGATCTGGCGCCGGATCCACGATGGTCGCGCTGGAACCGGCGACGCAGCACGAGCCGACCACCCGGCGGCGAGAGCATGCGCTCGCTTCAGAATCGCACGGTCGCTCACCTCGAGCAACTACGTAGCGATGGCAGTCCCGACATTGTCGTCGCCGTCAGTCACGCCGAGCCGATCCGCGCCGCGCTGTTATACTATTCGCGGATGCCACTCGACGATTTTCTCTCGATCGAAATCGATTCTGCCAGCATCAGCACGCTCCGCGCCGACGGCGGCGGCATGAAGATCATCGGGATCAACCAGCGGGTGCCGGCGTGAGGATCGTCATCTTCGGCCTGACAATCTCCTCGTCCTGGGGCAATGGGCACGCCACTTTGTGGCGCGGCCTCTGCAAGCATCTCGCGCGGTCCGGACACAGCGTCGTCTTCTTCGAGCGTGACGTTCCCTACTATGCCGGTGCCCGAGATCTCTACGAGCTGCCCGGGGGCGAGCTCCGCCTATACTCGAGTTGGGACGATGCGTGGCAGAACGCCAGCGCCGATATCCGTGAGGCCGACGTCGCGATTGTGACCTCCTATTGCCCCGATGCGATTGCGGCAACCGATCTGATCCTCACCGAAGGTCGCGCCGTTCCCGTCTTCTACGATCTCGATACTCCGGTTACGCTCGCAAAGCTCAGGGCCGGCGAAGCCGTTCCCTATATCGGACCGCGCGGCCTTTCGGATTTCAACCTGGTGCTCAGTTTCACGGGCGGACCTAGGATCACGGAGGAATTCCGTGACCGGCTCGGCGCGCGCGACACCCGGCCGCTTTACGGGCACGTCGACACCGACGTCCACCGGCCGGTCGCACCGCAGCCGCACTATCGCGCCGATTTGTCCTATCTCGGCACCTATTCTGAAGACCGCCAGCGAACGCTCGAGACGCTTTTCGTCGCGCCTGCGCGGGCGCGACGAGATCTCCGCTTCCTGATCGGCGGGGCGCAGTATCCAAACGATTTTCCCTGGTCGCCCAACATCTATTTCGTGCGGCACCTGCCGCCGTCGGAGCACGCGCCGTTCTTTGCCTCATCGCGGCTGACGCTCAATGTCACGCGCCGGGCCATGGCCGAGATGGGCTGGTGTCCTTCCGGCCGGCTGTTCGAGGCTGCGGCCTGCGGCGCGCCGCTGGTGAGCGACGACTGGCCAGGAATTGCGGATTTCTTCGCGCCCGGAGAGGATATCCTGATCGCAAGCGACGAACAGGACGTGCTCGCCGCGCTCGCGATGACGGATGCCGAGCTCCGGCGGATGTCTCTGCGCGCCTACGAGCGCACCATGGACCAGCATACGTCCGACAAGCGCGCGCGCGAACTGATCGTGCTGTTGGAGCAGATGGCATCGAAGCGCGTGTGCCGGCAACAACCCGAGGAGGCCTGATCATGTGGGGCATCGTTCCGGCCGCGGGCCGCGGCAGCCGTATCCAGCCTCTCGCGTTCTCGAAGGAATTGCTACCGGTCGGCAGCCGCCGTGACGACGGGACGGACCGCCCCTGTGCCGTCTCGGAATATCTGCTGGAGCGCCTCATCCTCGGCGGCGCCGACAAGATCTGCTTCGTGATCTCGCCGGGCAAGTCCGACATTCTCGAGTACTTCGGCGACCATTACGGCACCGCTGAGCTCGCCTACGTCGTGCAGCCCGACGCATCGGGCCTGTGCGACGCCGTCTTCAGGGCACGCACGGTCGTCGGGCAACACGAGGATGTCATGGTCGGCCTGCCTGACACCGTGTGGTTTCCCAAGGCGGCCCTGCAATCCCTCCCCGAGGCCGACCTCTCGTTCCTGCTGTTCCCGGTCGAACACCCCGAATTCTTCGACGCGGTGGTGCTGGATGGCGACCACGTGTCGGAGATCCAGGTCAAGCAGCCCAATGCAACGTCCCGCTGGATCTGGGGCGCATTCAGAATGTCGGCACGCGGCTTCCGCGAGCTGCAGGCGCTGTGGAACGCGCGCGAACGTCGCGACGAGTATTTCGGGACGCTGGTCAACGCTTATCTTTCGGCCGGTGGCCGCGGCATCGGCGTCAAGGCCGGCGAATCCTATGTCGATGTCGGCACCATCGACGGCTATCGCACGGCCATGGCCCTGCTCGCCGAGACCGCCGAGGGCCGTTCGAAGTTGCGGGCCCGCGCGTCGTCCGAAGGCGTCCGCCCGGTCCCAGTGAACAACGGAGCGATTGCATGACCCGAGGCGCCCTCTCCCGCGAGGAAATCCGCCAGCGCGTCGATGCGCTGGGGCCGTGGTTTCACAACCTCGACCTGAAGGGCGTGCCCACCGCGCCCTCGCACTTCCTCGGCGACTATCCCAACGTGAAATGGCAGCGCTTCTCCGGCATCATTCCCGATCGACTCGAAGGCAAGACCGTGCTCGACATCGGCTGCAATGCCGGCTTCTATGCCATGGAGATGAAGCGGCGCGGCGCCGAACGCGTGCTTGGCCTCGATACCGACGAAGAATATCTGGCCCAGGCTCGTTTCGCCGCCGAGGTGAACGGGCTCAGGATCGAGTTTCGCCGGATGTCGGCCTATGATGTCGGGCAGCTCCGCGAGAAGTTCGATCTCGTGATCTTCATGGGCGTGCTCTACCATCTGCGGCACCCGCTGCTCGCACTGGACCTGATCCACGAGCACGTCGCCGGCGATCTCCTGCTGTTCCAGTCGATGCAGCGCGGCGATGGCCGCGTCGATACCATCAAGGAGAACTACGACTTCTGGACCACCGACCAGTTCGACTCCTCCGGCTACCCGAAGCTGCACTTCATCGAGCACAAATATGCCGACGACCCCACCAATTGGTGGGTGCCCAATCGCGCCTGTGTCGAGGCCATGTTGCGCAGCGCGGGCTTTGCCATCGCGGCGCATCCGGAAGAGGAGGTCTATCTTTGCAAGCGGACGGCGCGGCCGCAGGCCGATGGTCCGGTCTATCCGTCGCGGGAGGCGAACCGATGATCGAGGCCGCCAAGATCTGGAACGAGCCCAACAACAAGTCGCATTGGGACATCCTGATCGATCCGGACTGGGCGATGTTCGCAGATCTCGCGCTCGCGGCCGGAAAGGCCATCCGCAGCGCGCATCCGACCTTGCCGCGCGTGCTCGGCGGCATTTCGCCGATCGATCCCTCCTTCATGCTCAACATGCAGGCGCGCGGCGTGCTGGATCACGTCGACGCCGTCGCCGTGCACGGCTTTCCGCTCGACTGGAACCTGTGGCAGATTGGGGAATGGCCGGCCAAGATCGACGAGATCAAGGCCGTTACCTCGCTGCCGGTCTGGGTGACCGAGGTCGGCGTCTCCTCCTTCGGTGCCGAGGAGGTGCAGGCCTGGGGATTGTCGCGCACCGCCGAGCTCTTGATCGGCCGGGCGCCGCGCATTCACTGGTACAGCCTGTACGATCTCCCGTCGGCCTGGGAGGCGACCACCCGGCACAAGGAGGCGGAAGGATCGTCCTACTACCGGCATTTCCACATGGGGCTGCTGCGCGAGGATGGAACACCGAAAGCCGCAGCGGAGCTGTTCGGCCAATACGCTGCCGATATGGGCCTGTGCCAGTGGTTTCACTACGAGGACCATCGACTTGAGGACGCCGTCCGCTGGATGCGCCGCCTCGGCGTGAGGCACTTGCGGACTGGTCTGTCATGGGCCGACAGCTTCCGTCCCAATGCGCTCGACTGGTTCGACCGCCAGATGGACGCGCTCGCCGAGTTCGAGGTCACCGTGACCTTCTGCTTCACGCCGGAGCACCGCGGCCTCGAGCCTCATCACACCAGCCCGCCGCACGACGTGAACGAATTCGCCGAGTTCTGCGCGCAGATGGTCGACCGCTATTGTGCGAAAACCGGTCTCTCCTCATCGCTGGCTGCTCCGCCGCTCCGGGAGCCCACATGCGTGCCCTGATCCTGGTGATGGATTCCGTCGGCATCGGTGCGGCGCCCGATGCCAACAATTACGGCGATGAAGGCGCCGATACCGTGGGTCACATTGCGGATGCGTGCATGGCCGGCGCTGGCGACAGCACGCAACGGGAGGGGCCGCTTCGCCTGCCCAATCTGGTCGCGCTCGGCCTCGGTCAGGCCTGCCGCCTTGCCACCGGGCGCGTCCCGCCTGGGCTCGACGGTCGGCTCGAACATGCGCGCTATGGATGCGCGAGCGAAATATCCAGAGGCAAGGACACGCCCTCCGGGCATTGGGAGATCGCCGGCGTGCCTGTCACGTTCGAGTGGGGCTATTTTCCAAAAGTTCGACCCTGCTTCCCTCGCGATCTCGTCGAGAACCTTTGCGAGCGGGCCGGATTGCCCGGCATCCTCGGCGATTGCCACGCCTCCGGCACCGACATCATCGCCGAATTCGGCGAGCGCCACATGCGCAGCGGTGCGCCGATCTGCTACACTTCGGCCGACAGCGTGTTCCAGATCGCGGCACACGAGGAGACCTTTGGGCTCGACCGGCTTTACGAGCTCTGCACGGTTGCGAGGCGACTGGTCGATCCCCTGAACATCGGCCGCGTCATCGCGCGTCCGTTCATCGGAACCAACGCGCGCAACTTCAAGCGCACCTCGCACCGGCGAGACTTCGCCGTCCCGCCGCCCGAACCAACCATCCTCGATCTTGCCGAAAGCTGCGGCCGCGACATCGTGACGATCGGCAAGATCGACGACATCTTCGCCCATCGCGGCACAGGACGGAACCTGCGCGGGGACGGCAATGCCGAACTGTTCGATGCCATGCTCGACGGGCTGGCAAGCCTTGCAGAGGGCGGGCTGCTGTTCGCAAACTTCGTCGACTTCGACACGCTCTACGGCCACCGTCGCGACGTTGCCGGCTATGCAGCGGCGCTCGAAGCCTTCGACGCCCGCCTTCCCGAATTGCTCGGCCGACTGCGAGACGACGATCTTCTGATCATCACCGCTGATCACGGCTGCGATCCGACCTGGAGCGGAACCGATCACACGCGCGAGCAGGTCCCGATCCTGGCGTGGACGGCGCAATCCATCGCACCGATCGGCCAGCGAGCTGGCTTCGCCGACATTGGCGCGAGCGTTGCGAGACACCTCGATCTGCCGGCGCCCGCTCACGGCGCACACTTCTAGATTCCGTCGCGACGGATTCACCTGGGTTATTGATCCAGGTTAGAGAAATTATCGTTTGTAGGTTTCGCAGGAACGAACATTCCTTGCACCGCTTCTACCTCCCAGACGTGACTGGCGCGCGGGTCGCCCGACCTAGCCAAGGCGCGCTTCAACTCTCATCCTCGGCCGATCCCGAAAGGATCGGACCCATACGGCGCGGAGCGATGAATGACGCGAGTATTGATTACGGGAGGCGCGGGATTCATCGGCTCGCACACGGCCGACGTGCTGCTCGCAGCCGGCTATGACGTGCGCCTTCTCGACAATCTCTCCCCCCAGGTTCACGGTGGCAACCGTCAGCGACCCGCCTATCTCGCCGATGACGCTGAGCTCGTCGTCGGCGACGTCACCGATGCTCTCGCGGTCGAACAGGCCTTGCGCGGCGCTGACATGGTGCTGCATCTCGCTTCTGCCGTCGGTGTCGGTCAGAGCATGTACGACATCGAGCCCTATGTCAGGACCAACGAGCTTGGCACCGCCGTGTTGCTGCAGGCGCTTGCCAAGCGTCCGGTCGCACGGCTGGTGGTGGCATCCTCGATGAGCATCTACGGCGAGGGCCTCTATCGTGACGGCAGCGGGACAGTCGTCGCCTGCGACGAACGGCCGATCGAGCAGCTTCGCCAAGGAGAGTGGGAACTACGGGCTTCCGCAGGCGATCCGCTCGATCCCATACCCACGCCGGAAACGAAGCAGCCATCCCTGAGCTCGATCTACGCGCTGAACAAGTATGCGCAGGAGCGCATGTGCCTGATCACCGGCAAGGCCTACGGAATTCCGACCGTCGGCTTGCGCTTCTTCAACGTGTTCGGTCCGCGGCAAGCCCTGTCCAATCCCTATACCGGCGTGCTGGCGATCTTCGCCGCTCGGCTGCTGAACGGCCGGCCGCCGCTGGTCTTCGAGGACGGCATGCAACGGCGCGACTTCGTCCACGTCCACGACGTCGCCCGCGCCTGCCGAATGGCGCTCGAAGCCGACCATAGCCAGGACGTCTTCAACGTCGGCTCGGGGCAGAGCCGCACCATTCTCTCGGTGGCCGAGGATCTGGCCCAGGTGATGGGACGGCGTGATATCGCGCCCGAGATCACGCGGAAATATCGCGCCGGCGACATCCGGCACTGCTTCGCCGACATCGGCAAGGCACGCGACCTGCTCGGCTTCGAGCCGCATGTCGCGTTCAAGGACGGCCTTGAAGAGCTCGCCGAGTACCTCGCCGACCAGATCGCGGACGATCAGGCCGAACGGGCGACCCGTGAGCTGGTGCAACGAGGGCTGGTCGCGTGATGAGTGAACGAGACAACAGACACGTCCTGGTCACGGGCGGCTGCGGCTTCATCGGCTGCAATCTCGCCGACCGCCTCGCCGATCGCGGTGATCGCGTGCTGGTGCTGGATAATCTTGCCCGTGCCGGCGTGCGCGAGAACGCGCAATGGCTGAAATCCCGTCATGGCGACCGTATCACAATCGCAGTTGCCGACATCCGCGACCCGATCCCGGTCATCGACGCCGTGCGCGAGGCGCGCGCCGTGCTGCACCTCGCGGCTCAGGTCGCCGTCACCGACAGCGTCAGCGATCCCGCCGCCGATTTCGAGATCAACGCGCGCGGCACGCTGAACGTGCTTGAAGCCGTTCGCCTGCATAACAGCGCGGCGCCGGTGATCTTCGCCTCGACCAACAAGGTCTATGGGCGGTTGATCGAAGACAGCGAGATTGCGCTCCGGGGCCGCCGCTACACGCCGATCAGCGATTTGCTCAGCGGCGGCATCTCCGAGAGCGCACCGCTGGATTTCTACAGTCCTTACGGATGCTCCAAGGGCACGGCCGATCAATACGTCCACGACTATTCAAGAGTGTTCGGGCTCCAGACCGCGGTAATGCGCATGAGCTGCATCTACGGACCGCGGCAGTTCGGCACCGAGGACCAGGGCTGGATCGCGCATTTCCTGCTCAGCGCTATCCGCGGCAACCCGCTGACGATCTACGGCGACGGCAAGCAGGTTCGCGACGCGCTGCACGTCTCGGACGCGGTGAACGCCTGGCTCGCGGCGCTCGACCACATCGCGCTGGCCCGCGGGAGGGTCTTCAATCTCGGTGGCGGTCCGGCGAATGCGGTCAGCCTGCTCGAGCTGATCGATCGCATCACCGAGCTGACGGGTCGCACCGTCACATATCGCTTCGCCGACTGGCGACCGGGCGATCAGCCCTGGTACGTGACCGATACGCAGGCGCTGACCGCCGCGCTCGGCTGGACGCCACAAGTGTCGCTCGCCGAAGGCCTGCGCTCGCTCCACACCTGGCTCGACAGCCGCTTCGGATCACAGGATAGAAGCGAGGCCCTGGCATGACGCGGGTGGCCCTCATCAATCCGAACTGGAATTTTACCGGAAGCATCTACTTTGGCTGCCGGTCCCCTCACCTGCCGCTCGAACTCGGCATCTCCGAGCGTCACCTGAAGGCGGCCGGGCACAAGACCCTGCTGCTCGATGCGCATATGTTCGATCTCTCGCTCCACGAAATCGAGGCCGAGCTGCGCGCCTTCCGCCCCGACCAGATCGTCATCACCACCGCGCCGACATATCTGTTCTGGCGATGCGCGCCGCCGGAGCTCCGAGTGCCGCAGCAGCTCGCATTGGCTGTGCGGGACCTTGCGCCGACGCTGATCGCGGTGGGCCCGCATGGCTCCACGACGCCGAAGGCGGCCTTCAAGAAACTCGGCGTCGACATCGTCGTGATGGGCGAGTGCGAGGGATCGCTGCTGCGTCTCGCCAACGGCGAGCGGGACTTTCCGGGCCTCTGCTTCCTGGACGGTCCCTCGCTCCGGGTCAACGGCGGCCCACAGGCGGTCGCCTTCAGCGATCAGCCCGCACTCCATTGGCCGGACGAGATGATCCGGCGGCACCATCATCACCACCACCGCTTCGAGGCCGAGCCGATTGCGCCGGGCGCTGAGGTGGAGGCCTCGCGCGGCTGCCCTTACAATTGCACGTTCTGCGCCAAGGAGAATTTCCGCAACGCCTACCGCAAGCGGCCGCCAGCCGTCGTTCTCGACGAGATCGATCGTCTGCGCACCCACGGAATCGAGTACGTCTACTTCATCGACGAGATCTTTCTTCCCAACCGGGAGCTGCTGGAAGGGTTGACAGCCCGGGGCCTGAAGTTCGGCGTGCAAACGCGCATCGACCTGTGGAAGCCCGACATGCTCGCGCTGCTCGGCCGCGCCGGCTGCGTCTCGATCGAAGCCGGCATCGAGAGCCTGACCGTGGAAGGGCGTGCAGCACTCGCCAAGAACTGCAAGATGACCACGGATCAGCTCGCCGATCGGCTGGTCGAGGCCCGCCGCCACGTGCCCTTCGTGCAGGCCAATCTGATCGAGGTTCCCGAGGATGACGATCCCATCGTGCAGCGCTGGCGGCGCACGATGCAGGATGCCGGCGTCTGGGCCAACGATCCGGTGCCGCTCTATCCCTATCCCGGCTCGCCTGACTACCGCAAGCTTTGGGGCGAGCCCGACGATTTCGCGTGGGAGCGCGCTCACCGGCACTATCTCGCGATGTTCGATCAGTTCAGCGACGTGCAGAACGATCGCCCCGTCCCGCTCGACAGCCTCGAACTCCAGGTGGCCTCATGAGCCCGGGCGCGGACATCAGGATCATGATGACGACCGACACGGTTGGCGGCGTATGGACTTATTCCTGCGCCCTCGCCGGCAGCCTCGCCGCGGCCGGCGCCAACGTCACGCTCGTCACGCTGGGCCCGCGCGCCCGAATCGATCAACGCCAGATGCTGCGTGGCACGCGAGTAAACCTGGTCGAGACGGACCTCGCGCTCGAATGGCAAGACCCGGAGGGGCAGAACGTTTCCGACGCACGGCGGGTTCTCAGCAAACTCGAAGCCAGGCTGACGCCTGACATCGTGCATCTGAACAGCTTTCGCGAAGCGACCTTCGCCTGGCATGCTCCGACCGTGCTGGTGGCGCATTCCTGCGTGAACTCCTGGGCGCTGGCCTGCCACGATACGGCCTGGCTTGGCGAACCGAGATGGCGCCGGTACAGCGAACGGATCGCCGCGGCTCTCGAGATGGCGCAGGCCTGGGTGTGTCCAAGCCGAGCCTACTATGACGACATGACGGCGATCTATAGCCCCCGATCACGCGGCGCCGTGATCTGGAATGGTATTACGCCTCGATACACCACCGGACGTAAGCGAGATTTGATCTTCTCGGCCGGACGGTTGTGGGACCGCGCCAAGAATGTCGAAGCTCTCGTCGCCGCTGCGCCCGGGCTGGACTGGCCGGTCGAGATCGCCGGCCCCGTTGACGCACGGCTGTCGACGGCTGTCACCTGGCTCGGCGAGCTGCCGCACGAAGCCATGGCTGCGCGCTTGCAGCACGCTGCAATCTTCGTCAGTCCCGCCTTGTATGAACCGTTTGGCCTCTCCGTGCTGGAAGCGGCTGCAGCGGGTTGCGCGCTGGTCCTCTCCGACATCCCGACGTTCCGCGAATTGTGGCGCGGAGCAGCCCTGTTCTTCGATCCGGCTGACAGCGAGGCGCTGCATCGGACTCTGGCAGAGCTTTGCGCTGACGACGCGGCTCGAGCCCGGCTGCAGCGCGGCGCCTATGAACAATCCCTGACCTATTCGCTGACGCGCATGACGAGCGCTTATCTTGGTCTCTACCAGGACCTGATCGCATCGAGCGAGAGGACCGCGTCCAGCCGGATCGAGGTGCGCGCATGAAGTGCGTCCTGTTCTATCATGCGTTCACCTCGTGCTGGAACAACGGCAATGCGCATTTCCTGCGCGGCTACGCGAGGGAGCTGCACGCGCTCGGGCACGAGGTCGTCGTGTTCGAGCCCATTGACGGCTGGAGCCGGCTGAACGCCATTCGCGAAGGCGGCAGTCATGCGATGGAGGAGATTCCCACCCTCTTTGCCGGAATAGACATCCGCCGCTACGACGCCAGCCTGGATCTCGAGCGGGCGCTGGACGGGGCCGATCTCGTCATCGTGCATGAATGGAATCCGCCCGATCTCATCGCGCAGATCGGACGCCGACGCGCGCAAGGCGCTCCCTTCACGTTGCTGTTCCACGACACCCATCATCGCGCCGTCAGTGCGCCCGAGGAGCTTGCGCAGTTCGATCTCGACGGATTCGACGGCGTGCTCGCCTTCGGCGAGGTGCTTCGGCAGATCTATCTGAAGCTTGGCTGGGCCGACCGGGCCTTCACCTGGCACGAGGCAGCCGATGTCACGCTGTATCATCCGCTGCCGCAAGTCGAGCGCGCCGACGATCTGGTCTGGATCGGCAATTGGGGCGATGGGGAGCGCAGCGCCGAACTCAACGAATTCCTGGTGGGGCCCGTGGCGGAACTGAAGCTCCGCGCAAGCCTCCATGGCGTGCGCTATTCAGATGACGCACTCCTCACCATCAGGAGCGCGGGTATCCGTTATGGCGGCTGGCTGCCAGCACACTGGGCCCCGCTCGCCTTCGCCGGCGCACACACCACGATCCATGTGCCGCGCGGGCCTTACGTGCGCCTGCTTCCGGGCATTCCGACCATTCGCGTGTTCGAAGCGCTGGCCTGCGGCATTCCCCTGGTTTCGGCACCCTGGTCGGACGCAGAGGGTCTCTTCCCCGATGGCGCCTATCTCAGTGTTGCCGATGGCGCGCAGATGATCCGTGCGCTTCGTTCCCTGCGCGGGGATCGGGAGATGTCCGCCGCGATGGTGAATACGGGACTTGAGACGATCAGGGAGCGTCACACCTGCCGTCACCGGGCGGAGCAGCTTGTCGGCATCGTGGCCGACATCCGGGGCTCGGGCCTCCAGTCACAGTCCCAGCATGATATCGGAGCCGTCGCGTGAATATCTGCTTCTTCGGATCCAGCCTCGTCTCATCCTACTGGAACGGCGCCGCCACCTATTACCGCGGTATGCTGAAGGAGATCGCGGCGCTCGGCCACGACGTCACCTTCTACGAACCCGACGCCTTCGAGCGCCAGGCGCATCGGGATATCGATGACCCGGAATGGGCCAGGGTCGTCGTCTATCCCGCGACCCCGGACGGCTGGCGCCACTCGCTCGATGCAGCGGCGAAATCGGCGGACATGCTGGTCAAGGCGAGCGGCGTCGGCGTCTTCGATCTGGAGCTGGAGAACGCCGTCGCGGAGCTGCCGACGCGGCTGACGCGGATCTACTGGGACGTCGATGCTCCTGCCACGCTCGAAGCGATGGAAATCGATGCGCAGCATCATCTGCGTCGCGCAATTCCGTCATACGACATGGTCCTGACTTATGGCGGGGGCGATGGGGTCGTGTCCGCCTACCGATCGATGGGCGCGCGGGATTGCGTACCGATCTACAACGCGCTTGATCCAGCCACGCATTTTCCGGCACCGTCCAATCCGCGCTTCGCCTGCGATCTCAGCCTGCTGGCCAATCGCCTGCCTGATCGCGAGAAGCGCGTGGAGCATTTCTTCCTCGACGTTGCACGCCGCCTGCCCGAGAGGTCCTTCGTGCTCGGCGGTTCCGGCTGGGACGACAAGGACGCGCCCGGCAATCTGCGCAAAGTCGGTCATGTCGGCACCGCCGATCACAACGCGTTCTTCGGCTCCGGGCTCGCGACCCTCAACGTCAACCGCGACAGCATGGCGCGCTATGGCTTCTCTCCGCCGACGCGCGTGTTCGAAGCGATTGGCGCCGGCGCTTGCCTGATCACCGATCAATGGGCCGGCATCGATCACTTCCTTGAACCCGATCGCGAGGTGCTGGTTGCCGCTGACGGAGCCGCGGTCGCAGAGCACCTCGCCGCGCTCGATCCGGAGCGGGCCCGCTCGATCGCCCGCCGCGCGCGCGCGCGCATCCTGAGTCAGCACACCTACCGGCAACGCGCCCACCAATTCAACGATCTCTTTGTCGCCCGCAGCTCGCGAATCGAGGCAGCAGAATGAACCTCTCCATCGTCGTCATCGGACTTTCGGTCACTTCGTCCTGGGGCAATGGTCACGCCACGACCTACCGCGCCCTGATCGAAGCCCTGGCGCGACGAGGTCACCGCGTCACGTTTCTGGAGCGGGACGTGCCTTGGTACAGGGATCACCGCGACCTGACCAAGCCCTCTGCATGGACGGTCGAGCTGTACCAACCCTTGAAGGACATCCCGCGCCGGTTCGGCAAGCTGATCCGCGATGCCGATCTGGTGATCATCGGCTCCTACGTTCCTGACGGCATCGCGATTGCCGAATGGGTGACGACACACGCGAGGGGCGTCACCGCATTCTACGATATCGACACGCCAGTCACGCTGGCAAGGCTCGAGCAGGGCCTCGACTATCTCTCCCCCGCAATGATTCCGCGCTTCGATCTTTATCTGTCCTTCACCGGTGGTCCGGTGCCCGGCATGATCGAGCAGAGCTACGGCAGTCCGCTCGCGCGTGTCCTTTACTGCAGCGCGGATCCGGAGGTCTACACGCCGAAGCAGGCGCACCCGGAATGGGCACTCGGCTATCTCGGCACCTACAGCGAGGACCGGCAGCCGGTTCTCGACGAATTGCTGCTTGCGCCGGCGCACACGCTCGCCTCGGAGCAATTCGTCGTCGCCGGCGCGCAGTATCCCGCGAATATCGCCTGGCCCGCCAACGTCTCCCGGATCGAGCACCTCTCGCCAAAGCAGCATCCGGCGTTCTACGCCGCGCAACGCTTCACGCTGAACGCCACCCGCGCGGACATGAAAGCGCTGGGCTTCTCGCCGAGCGTCCGGTTGTTCGAAGCCGCCGCCTGCGGCACGCCCGTGATCTCGGATCGATGGGCCGGGATCGAGACGATATTCGCGCCGTCGAAGGAGATCCTGCTGGCAGCCAACCCTCGCGACGTCGTCGAGATCTTGCGCGACATGCCCGAGGAGCAACGGCGCACGATCGCTCGCAACGCGCGGCGGCGGGTCCTCGCCGACCACACTCCCGATCATCGCGCCCGGCAGCTGGAGACCTATTACGCCGAGGCATCCGCGCGGCGGCGCCGCAAGGCAGCACCGCTCCCGGTCGTTCGCCCCATGCAGGTCGCCCAACTCTGAAAGGCAATATCATGACGCTCCAGACCCGCATCCATGCCTCTCGCCGGTCGCCGACGGCGCTGGTTGCCGGCGGTGCCGGCTTCATCGGATCGCATCTCTGCGATGCGCTTCTGCAACGCGGCAACACGGTCATCTGCCTCGACAACCTGTTCACGGGGACCACCGACAACATCCGGCCGCTGCTCAATCACCCGAACTTCCGCTTCATCGAGCATGATGTGCGCGACCCCATCGAGATCGAGGGCGATATCGACCGCATCTACAGCCTAGCCTGCCCGGCCTCACCCCGGCACTATCAGACCGATCCAGTCGGGACGATGAAGACATGCGTGCTCGGCTCGATCAACCTGCTCGAACTCGCGCGGCAGAAGGGCGCCAGGATCCTTCAGGCCTCCACCAGCGAGGTCTACGGCGACCCCGAAGTGCATCCGCAACCGGAATCCTACCTCGGCAACGTCAACCCGATCGGGCCTCGGGCCTGCTACGATGAGGGCAAGCGCGCAGCCGAGACGCTGATGTTCGACTATCATCGCCAGCACGGGACCGAGATCAAGGTCGCGCGCATCTTCAACACCTACGGCCCGCGCATGCTCGAGAACGACGGGCGCGTCGTCTCCAACTTCATCGTGCAGGCCTTGCGCGGAGAGCCGATCACAATCTACGGCCAGGGTACGCAAACCCGCAGCTTCTGCTTCGTCGATGATCTCGTGCGGGGGCTTCAACTCCTGATGGAGAGCCCCGCCGCGGTTACGGGTCCATGCAATCTCGGAAATCCCCACGAGGTCACCATCGAGGCGATCGCTCGCAAAGTGCTGGAATGCACCGAATCGACCTCCCCGCTACGGTTCGAAGCCTTGCCCAAGGACGATCCCAAGCGTCGCAAGCCCGTGATCGATACCGCAGAGAAGATCCTCGGATGGCGCCCGCGGGTGGCTCTGAAGGACGGCCTTCAAGCGACCATTGCCTACTTTGCGCTGCGTATCGCGGCGGAGTCGCCCGCACTTGTGCCAGCCATAGCCCAGCGCAAGATCCGTCATGCTGCACGCGACCGCCTGACCATGTCCCAACAATCGTGACGGTCGGCGCGCCTACGCGGCCGGCAAGGCGAAGGAGAATGTTGCGCCGCCCCCCGGCTCATGCCCAGCGAGCAGCTCGCCGCCGTGCTCACGCACGATGCCATAGCTGATCCAGAGGCCAAGCCCTGTCCCCTCGCCCACCCGCTTGGTGGTGAAGAATGGCTCGAAGATGTGGCTGATGTGATCCTGGTCGATTCCCGGACCGTTGTCCGATATCCGGAACAGGATTTCGTCGCCCTGGCGCGCCGCCGAGACGACCAGCCGCGGCGACTCGGTGCCGCGCATCGCGTCGATCGCATTCTCCACGAGATTGACGATCACCTGGTGCAGCTGCCCCTCATTGCCGGAAATCCAGAGCCCCGGTTCGATCTCGATCTGCAGATCGATGCGCACCTGCTTGGTGCGCACGGCCCACAGCACCGCGGTGTTGATCAGCCGCTCGATGTCGACGCGCTCGACTTCGCCAAGCTTGCTGAAGGAGAGTCGGCGTAGGTTCTTGACGATCTCGCTGATGCGGATCGCCCCTTCCATGGTGCCTTCGATCAGCGGGCCGAAATCTTCCAGGATCTCGTCAATGCGCAGGCTTCGCCTTTGAGCCGAAAGATCGCCCTCTCCGGATTTTCCGTGGACCGCATCGAGATACGTGACGATCGCCGTGCGGTAGCGCATCAAAGTATGGACGTTGCCATAGACGAAGCTGATCGGGTTGTTCAGCTCGTGCGCGACCCCCGCAACGAGACGACCAAGGCTCGCCATCTTCTCCTGCTCGACCAGCTGCCGCTGGGCCCGCTGCAGTTCATGATGCGCCTTGTGCAGCTCCTCATAGGCGCGGCGAAGCTCGCCGATCGGACGCCCCGTCAACACCACGCCGATGAATCGGCCGCGATGATCATGACGGGGTGATCCGTTGATCGCAAACAGATCGGAGCGGCCGCCTGCGCCAGAAAATCGCAGCTCGCCGTCGACGACGTCGGAGGCGCTGCGCGGCTTCAGGAGCGGGACCAGCTTGGCCTTGTCCGGGGCATCGATGACATCAGCGATGTTCTTGCCGACGATATCCGCGGCGCTGCAGCCGAGCGTGTGCTGAAACGCCGAATTGACCTGCTGCACCAGCCCTCTTGCATCGCAGACGATGAGGATGTCCGAGACGGATTCGATGACGTTCGTGACGAACGCCTGCGCCTCCTCGAGTTCCGCATTCTTGTGCTCGAGATCGACTTCATAGCGCAAGAGGTCGGAATAGACCTCGTCCATCTTGCGGATGACCTCGATCCAGGCGCCCTCGCGCTCATGGTCGAGCTCGATCGCACCGCGACCGGCGATCAGCTTGAGTAGTGGTTCCGTTTCGCCGGCGTCAGGAGGATGCGTCGCCTTTGCCATTTTTCCTCAGATCGTACCTGGACAACTTGTTTCTGAGACCGACGCGCGACAGCCCAAGCTCGCTCGCGACCCGGCTGATATTGCCTTCGTAACGTTCCAGGCAGCCGATGATAACCGACTTCTCCAGATCCTCCACCTTGTCCTTCAGGGTCGCCGACCCATTCAATCGGCCGTGGATTGCGGCGCCCGGCTGCCGGCCGTTGCGCCGACCCAGCAGCGAAGGAGCCTGCAATTCATCCGCATCCGCCAGCACCGCCATACGCTGGATCTCGTTCTGCAGCTCGCGGACGTTGCCAGGCCAGTGGTAACTAGCGAATGCGTCGAGCGCCGCGGCCGCAAATCGCAGGCCCGGCCGGTTGAAGGACGTCTTCACCGACGACAGCACCCCTTGCGCGATCAATGGAATATCCATCGGTCGCTCGCGCAAGGCCGGCATGTGCACCGGAAACGCCGCCAGGCGATAATAAAGATCGCGCCGGAAGCGGCCCGCGTCCACCTCGGCCTCGAGATCCCGGTTGGTCGCCGCCACCACGCGGACGTCGACCTTCCGTACCCGCTGTGCGCCGAGCGGGCGGATTTCGCTCTCCTGCAGGACGCGCAGCAGTTTCACCTGGAACGCCGGCGAGGTTTCGCCGATCTCGTCGAGGAAGATGGTCCCGCCGTCGGCGACCTCAAACAGCCCGATCCGGTCCTGATAGGCGCCGGTGAAGGCGCCCTTCTTGCAGCCGAACAATTCGCTTTCGAGGAGTTCGTCCGGCAATGCGCCGCAGTTCTCGACCACGAAGGCCTTGCCGGCGCGGGCGGAGCCGTAGTGAATGGCGCGCGCGAGCAGCTCCTTTCCAGTGCCGGACTCGCCCGTGATCAGCACTGATATGTCGTAGTCCGCGGCGCGTTTTCCTAGCTCGATGACCTTGTGCATGGGACTGTCGGGCGAATGAACGATGCGATCGAAGTCATAGAGCTGCTTGGCTACCCCGCGTTTGACCGAGACAACCTTCTTGATGTGCCCGGGTGTCGCCTTGACGTCGACGCCAGCCGTTTCCGTCTCCTTCTGCAGACGATAGAGCTGGACGGCTTCCTTCACGATGTCGACCAGCCGATCCGGCTGCCACGGCTTCGTAATGTATTGATAGATGCCGGCCTCGTTGAGGCCCGCAATGATGTCCTCGGAGTCCGAATAGCCGGAGATGATCATCCGCACCGGATCGGGCCAGAGCTCACGCACGCGCTTCAGGAAGCTCACGCCCGATTCATGGGGCATGCGCTGGTCGCAGAGAATGGCGTGGACGATCTCACCCTCCAGCAGCTTCTCGGCGTCGGCCGCATTGCCGGCGCAAAGCACCTCGAAATCATCCCGGAGGACGCGCCGCAGCGCCTCCTGCGAACGGACCTCATCGTCGACGACGAGAATGGTTCCCTGAATGCTCATGAGGGCACAGCCATGCCTCTGGGCCGTCCGGCTGCGCGCCGCGACCGGTGACCGGCGATGGTCAGCGGCGTGCGCGACTTCGGCACCTTGTGGATGAAATTGTAGCGGGCGACGTGGTAGCTCGGATCAAAGCCGTAGAAATTCAGCCTCATCCGCCGCAACTCCTCGTCACGATAGGCCTGCAGCGGCTTCTCGGCCTCATCTGCCGCACGGCGCCGCTTCTTGTCGGCCAGACGCGCCGCAAAGCCTCGATCCGAAGCTGCTGCAGCAGCAAGCTCCTCGAGGCTTTCGCGTCCGCACTCGCCGCTCACGAGCACACGATCGACGATGCCGAGGCGCTGCGCCTCGGCGACACCCACCGGCAGCCGGCACTGCGTGATTCGCTCCGAATTCTCTGCCCCCGCGCGACGCGGCAACAGATAGGTCCAGTATTCGGAGCCGAAGAGATTGCCCATGTCCTTGTAGTGCGGATTGAGGACGACCTGATCACTGGCCCAGACCTCGTCGGCAGCCAGGCTCAAGAACACGCCCCCCGCACCCGCATTGCCACGAATGACCGATATGACCAGCCGATCCGTCGTCTCGATGATCGCGCGTGCAAGATCGTCGATGGCATTGATGTTGCGCCAGGATTCATCGGCGGCACTGTCCGCGGCCTCGATCTCGGCCAGATGAATGCCGTTCGACCAATAGTCACAGCCGCCGGTCAGAAGGAGGGCCCTTGTCGGCCGCGCCAACGCGGCCCGGTAGGCGTCCAGCAGTGCCTCGCAGTCGCCGGTCGCCATGGCGCCATTGTAGAAAGAGAACTGCAGTTCGCCGACCTCGCCACGCTCGCGATACTGAATGGGAGCATAGCCGCAACCGGGTCGCCGCGGCAGTTGCGCGGCTCGCTCGGCGAACACCTTTGCCGCAGACCGCTTGAGGCTCTTCGGTGCAAGCTGCCGCACATGGCCGATCCAGATTGCTCCGTCGACCGTCGCGCGGGCTAAAGCACCGTCGCATTGTGCAACGACCGTGCCGGGAACGCCGGAGATCTCTCGCGCTTCATGGGCGTCGAAGAGCCGCACGTCCTGGAGGAACAGGCTATCGACGAGGCCCGGCGTGCCGTCGGCGCTGTTGATCTTCCGCAGCACGATCTCAGTCGTGTCGTGCTGCCAGTCTATCGCTCGGTCCGACCGGCGGCAGGGCCCGCGCACGCGAATGCGCGGATCGCCCCCGTGCATCGGCTGCGGCGTCGGCCTTCCCGCTTCGATCGCATCGATGGCCTCCAGCACCGCCTCGACGGCGCCTGTCGTCACCTCCCTGCGATAGATGCTGGACTTGGTCGCGCGGCGCATGGGAAACCCGCGGAAGGCCCAGACCGGACCGGCGTCAAACTCACGATCCGCCTGGAGCACCGTGACGCCCCACTCGGTCGCGCCTTCGAGAATGGCCCAGTCGAGCGCCGCCGGCCCGCGATCACCGGGCGGTCCAGGGTGCACCACCAGGCAGCGCACGTTGCGCCAGACGTCTTCGGGAATCGCCCGCTTGAGGAACGGCGCGATCACCAGGTCAGGCTGGTAGAGCGCCACGCTCTCGCGCGTGACGTCGGGATGGATGTCGAGCTCGACCGAGATCTCGTGGCCGCGCTCGCGCAACTCGACATGAAGTCGCTGCGTCAGGCTGTTGAACGAATGCGACAGGAGCAGGATGCGCATCGTGAGCCTCAGCAGATCCGCGGCAATTGCTCGCCGGACAGCCAGTCCACGATACGGCCGCCGCCAAAGCTCGTCGCCATCTGCACGAAATGATGATCGTCCGCGACGGCTTCGCCGATGTCGGCGGCATCGCGGCCGAGCCGATGCCCGCGCATGGCCGCGAGCACCGCGCCGGCGACGTCGGGCGCGACGATCGCGACCAGCTTGCCCTCGTTGGCGACATGGAGCGGATCGAGCCCCAGCAGTTCACAGGCTGCCGCCACGCCCGGCTTGACCGGGATCCGTTCCTCGATGAGGTGAAAGCCGAGGCCGGACTGGTGGGCGATCTCATTCAAGGTGGCGGCGAGCCCGCCGCGCGTGGGGTCGCGCATCAGCCGGATACCGCGCCCGCCGGCTTCGACCATTTCGGCGACGAGATCGTTGAGTGGCGCCGAATCCGACACGATCTCGGTTTCGAAGGTGAGATTCTGCCGCTTCGACATGATGGCAACACCGTGGTCGCCCAAGGTGCCCGAGATCAGGACACGATCGCCGACGCGCGCGTTCTCCGCCGAGAGATCGAGCCCATCAGGCACGACGCCGACGCCGGCGGTCGAGATGAACAGACCGTCCGCCTTACCGCGCTCGACCACCTTGGTGTCGCCAGTGATGATGTGGACGCCGGCGACGCGCGCCGCCTCGCCCATCGATTCCGCGATCGTCTTGAGGTCGCAGAAGCGGAAGCCCTCTTCGATGATGAAGCTCGCCGAGAGATAAAGCGGCCTTGCGCCGGCCATGGCGATGTCGTTGACCGTGCCGTGCACCGCAAGCGAACCGATATCCCCGCCAGGGAAAAACAGGGGCGAGACAACATAGCCATCGGTCGTCATGACCATGCGCCCGTCGCCGACATCGAATGCCGACTGGTCGTTACCTCGCGCCAGCCATTCATTGCCAAACGCCTCGTGGAACAGCCCCGAAATCAGCTGCGCCATGGCGCGGCCGCCCGATCCATGGGACAGGTCGACGCAACCGTTCTTGATATCGAGCTTGCGCTGATAGGCCCTCATGATGCCCGCCTCTGCTGATGGTCGCGGAAGCGGCCATAGGTCCAATGCGCGGCGCAAGCGCCTTCCGAGGAGACCATGCAGGATCCCATCGGCGTCTCCGGCGTGCACACGGTGCCGAACAGCTTGCAGTCGACCGGTTTCTTCACCCCGCGCAAAATGGCCCCGCACTCGCACGCCGGATTGTCATCGACGCGAAGCTCGCTCATGCCGAAGCGGACCTCGGCGTCGTATTTCGCGTAAGTGCGCTTCAGCTTCAGCCCGCTATAGGGAACCTGCCCGAGCCCGCGCCACTCGAACTGGGCGCGCAGCTCGAAAATATCGGAGACCTCCTCCTTGGCGCGCAGATTGCCGCCGCACGTGACCGCTCGGCTATACTGGTTCTCGACCTCATGCCTGTTCTCATTGACCTGGCGCACCAGCATCAGGATGGCCTGCATCATGTCGAGCGGTTCGAAGCCCGCGATCACCACCGGCTTGCCGAACTCTTCCGCGAAAAACTCGTAAGGCGCGGTGCCGATGATGGTCGAGACATGAGCGGGCCCGACGAAGCCGTCGATCTCGATGCGGCCGATCTTGCGGATGTCGGGACTCTCCAGAATGTTCTGCATCGCCGGCGGCGTCAGCACGTGGTTGCAGAACACGCTGAAGTTCTCGAGTTGCTTCTTCTCGGCCAGCCGGATCATGACCGCGGTGGGCGGCGTCGTGGTCTCGAATCCGATCGCGAAGAACACGATCTCGCGTCCGGCATTCTCCTCCGCGATCCTGACAGCATCAATGGTGGAATAGACCATGCGGATGTCGGCGCCGCGCGCCTTCGCCTTCAGGAGCGAGGCGCCCTGCGAGCCCGGGACGCGCATCAGATCGCCGTAGACGCACAGGATGACGTCTGGACGCTCCGCGAGACGAATCGCCATGTCGATGCGCCCTGCCGGCAGCACGCAGACCGGGCAACCGGGGCCATGGATCATCCGCACGTTCTTCGGCAGCAGGTCTTCCAGACCGTAGCGCGAGATCGCATGCGTATGGCCGCCACAGAACTCCATGAAACGGTACGGCCTTCCCGGATCGGTCTCCGCTTCAATCGTCTTCGCAAGTCCCAATGCGATCGCTTTGTCGCGAAACTCATCCGCATACTTCATGACGCGGCTCCCTGTGCCTCGGCGCTCAGCTCACGCAACAATTCGAGGGTGCGCCGCGCTTCGTCCGGATCGATCTTGGTCAAGGCGTAGCCGACGTGGACGATCACGTAGTCGCCGACGGCAAGGTCTTCGATCAACGCGACCGATATTTCCTTGCTCACGCCGTCGATCGAGACGATCGCCATCTCATCGGGCAGGATCTTCGTGACCTCTGCGGGTATCGCGAGACACATCAGACTGTTCCTTCCAGGCCTTGCCGTTCGAGGAATGTTAGCGCGGCAATCCAGGCCTGTCCGAGGCTGAGCCCCCCGTCATTGGGCGGCATCTGGCGTGGCAGGAGCGGCGAGAGGCCGATCGCCTTGCAGCCGCGTTCGATCTCCACCGACAGGACCTTGTTGAGGAAGCAGCCGCCGCTCAAGGCGACCGTCGTGATGCCCGTCGCGCCTGCCGCACGGCTGATCCAATCGACGCAGGCAGCGGCAAGCGTGCCGTGGAACAGCTCAGCGCCTTCGACAGGATCGATCGTCCCGGCAGCCAAGCGCGCGAACAAGGGAGACAGCGACACTACGCCGCTTTCGATGATCCAGCCGTCTTTCGCGATGCGCGGTGTGCGGACATGCGCCTCCAGCTTCATCGCAGCCTCGCCCTCATAGCTCTGAATCTCGCAGAGGCCCAGCAGCCCCGCCGCCGCGTCGAACATGCGGCCGGCGCTGGTCGTCGTCGGCACCCCAGGCTGGTCCAGCATGGCGCTGAGGCGCGCGGCCTGAGGTCGTGCACAGAACCTGGTCGCGATCGCATCGCCTCGCCCCAGACCATGCAGCGCGCTGGCGCCCATGCGCCACGGTTCGCGCGCGGCGCGGTCTCCGCCCGGCATCTTCATCGGCGCCAGATGTCCGAGCCGCCGGACGCGAGCACCGTCGCAGGCAAGGAGCTCGCCGCCCCAACTGCCCCCGTCGCTGCCGCGACCGAAGCCATCGAGCACCAGCGCCAGTGCCGGCCCTGCGTTGCCATGTTCCGCCATCACGGAGCCCGCATGAGCGTGGTGGTGCTGGACCGCGATCAGCGGCTTTCCCATGGCCTCGGCGAAACGAGTTGAGGCCATGTTCGGATGCAGGTCGTGGGCGACGACCACCGGCTCGACGTCCAGCGTCGACAGCAGGTGATGCACCGTCTCCTCGAAGAAGCCGATGCCTTCCGCGGTGTCGAGGTCTCCAATGTGCTGGGAGACAAACGCCTCGTTGCCACGGGTGATCGTCACGGTCGATTTCAATGCGCCACCGACCGCGAGGATCGCCGGCACCGAACAGGCGAGGCGAACCGGCTCGGGGACGTAGCCGCGCGCACGGCGAATGAATTGCGTCCGGCCCGCGACCACCGCCGCCACGGAATCGTCGGCCCGGCTCACGATGTCGCGGTCATGGGTGACGATGAGGTCGGCAATGTCGGCAAGGCGCCGTTCGGCCTGGCGATTGTCGATCAGGAGCGGCTCGCCGCCGGGATTGGCGCTGGTGGCGACGATCGCCCACGCCTCGCCGGTCCGCGGATGCGTCGAGTTCAGCGCATCGAGGATCAGGTGATGGAGCGGAGCGACCGGCAGCACAACGCCGAGACGCGACAGGCCCGGCGCGATCGCCGGCGCCAGCCGATGGCGCGAGGTCATCAGCACGATGGGCCGTGGCGACGTCTGCAGTAACGCAAGCTCGGCAATGTCGGCCTCGGCGATCTCCGCAACCGCATCCACCGATCCGACCATGACCGCAAAGGGCTTCTGGTCGCGCTGCTTGCGCTGCCGTAGCCGCCGTACGACGTCCTCGTCGCGGGCATCGCAGAGAAGCTGATAGCCGCCGAGCCCCTTGATCGCGACGATACTGCCGCCAGCGATTGCGTCGGCAATGTCCGCGATCTCATGGCTGAGCCTTGGGCCGCATTGCGCGCAGGCAATCGCCTCGGCATGGAAGCGGCGGCTGTTGGGATCGACGTAGTCATCCGCACAGGCCCTGCACATCGCAAAGCCCTTCATGGCCGTGGTCGGACGGTCATAGGGCAGCCGCTCGGCGATGGTATAGCGCGGGCCGCAATGGGTGCAGTTGATGAACGGATAACGATAGAAGCGGCTGGTCGGGTCGAACAGCTCGCGCAGGCATTCCTTGCAGGTTGCGGCATCGGCGACGATGCGCGTCGACACCCTGCCCTGCTCGCTCGCGCGAATACAGAACTCCGTACTCGCCACCGCCCCAACGGGGTGCACCGAGATTTCGTCGATTCGGGCGAGCGGGGGCTTTTCGAGCGGTAGCGCCGTGACGAAGTCGGCGGCACGCTCGCCTTCAACCTCTATGACGACCCCGTGGGGATCATTGGCGACGAAGCCGCCCAGGCGATAGCGCGCGGCGAGACCGTAGACATAGGGGCGAAATCCGACGCCTTGCACGGCGCCACGCACATGCAGACGTAGCCGCCGGCCGCCCAGTGCTGTGACCTCGCCACCCATCCGTCACTCCGCCGCCGACATTGCGGCCGGCTTCGTCGCGCGAGCCCGCTTGCGAATCCAGGCATAGAACGTCGCAAAGCCCTCGCCTGTGCGCGCCGATACCGTCATCACCTCGATCCCAGGGTTGACCCGGCGCGCATATTCGACGGTCTTGGCAAGGTCGAAATCAAGCACCGGCGCGAGATCGATCTTGTTGATCAGCATCAATGAGGCCGCGGCGAACATATCGGGGTATTTCAGCGGCTTGTCCTCGCCCTCGGTGGTCGAAAACACGACGATCTTGCAGGCCTCGCCGAGATCGAACGCCGCGGGGCAAACCAGATTGCCGACATTCTCGATGAACAGGATGCCGCCGTTCAGCCACGGCAAACGGTCATAGGCCTGGCCGACCATGGCTGCATCGAGATGACAGCCCTTTCCGGTGTTGACCTGGATCGCCGGCACGCCGGTGGCACGGATACGTTCGGCATCGTTGGAGGTCTGCTGGTCGCCCTCGATCACACCGATCGGGAAGCTTTCCTTCAACTCCGAGACCGCTCGGACCAGAAGCGATGTCTTCCCGGCGCCGGGGCTGGAAACCAGGTTGAACACAAGCACTTCGTCCGCACGGAAGCGCGCGCGGTTCTCGGCGGCGAGCCGGTCGTTCTTGCCGAGAATATCGCGTTCGACCTGGATGATGCGCTCGCTGCTCATGCCCGCGATCTCCTGGCCGGCCGGATTCGCGCCGCAATCGAGCAGTCCCACCTCATCGCGGGGCTGATCATGGTGATGATGGTGAACATGATCGTGGCCGGGGCCATGACCGTGATGAGGGTGTCTGCCGTGGCCATGATCATGGTTGTGGCCATGGTCATGCTCATGGCCATGATGATGATCATGCGCGTGTTCGATGGACGCCTTGCCGTCGCTGCAGCCGCAGACCGTACACATCAGTCGACCTCCAGTTCCCTTACCCGCATCTCTTCGCCGCCCGTCACCTGCAATTGATAGCCGCCGCAAGAGGGGCACGGCTCGTAGCGCTGCTTGATCTCGACGCTCTTCGAACAGGCCATGCACCAGGCCCTTCCCGGTGTTTCGACGATCTCGAGCCTTGCGCCTCGTGCGATGGTTTGCGCCGCGACGGCCTCGAAGCAGAATTTCATCGCCTCCGGGGCGACATGGCTGAGCGCGCCGATCTCCAGGCAAACGACATTCACCTTGGCAAAGCAACGCTTGCGCGCCTCCTCCTCGACGATGCCGATGATGCCCTCGCACAGCGCCATCTCATGCATGGCCCGTCTCACGGAAGCTGAGGTTGAAACCGACGCAGGGGTCGAACGACCCGATCAGTGCGCGCACCGTATCCTGCCCCCTCCGGCCAGCCGACAGCATCGCCCCCTTGAGGCTCCGAACCAACGGTCCGCGGGCGTGAAAATTCCACTCGGTCGGCGCCAGGAACTCGAACCTGACGATGCGATCCCCGTCGTCAAGCGAGACGGCGTGATAGAGCCGGCCACGCGCGCATTCGACCGCCGCTGCGCCCTTGCCTGCGCCGAGCCGATAGCTCGCGATGGCACCGTCGCCTGCATCCCGATCAACGCCCTCGAGCCAGGCGCACAGCCGCGATATCTCGGCGATGCGCGCCTTGAGCCGCGCGGCCGTGCCCGCGGCCGGCGGGACGGGTTCGCGCCGCGCCCGGCGCGCCCAGACACCGGTCTCCGGAATTCTGCCGCAGAGTTCCGGCGCGTCGGAATAGGTTGCCCCGTCCGCGAGCAGACGCGTCACGACCTCGAGATCATCCGCCGCTGTGAGAAACGATTGCTCGACCGCCGGCGGCGACAATCCCTCACCCCCGCCTCGTTCGACATAGGTGGCGAGCGCGCTGCCCGGCGTGAGTGCCTGGCCTTCGCCGGTCATCCCCAGAGCAGCGAGCGCAGCCTTGATCTGTGCCAGCGCCTCACCCCGCAAAGGATCCGACACGGCTTCGCTCGCGCTGCCGAGGACCGTGCTCGCCTGCAGCACGGCACGAACGGCGGCTGCGCTGGTGCCATTGAGCGCAAACGGTCCAACAAACAGCCCCCGCAGCAATTCGGTCAGCCGTTCGACAACGACCGGAGTGACGCGACGGCGCGCGGTCGCTTCGGTCACCTCCTGCCCCTGCGCTGCTTCGACCGCCGACAGGAACGCCATCTGGTGGGCGACCGAGCACAGCGAGAACAGCCGCGGCAGCACCGGAAGCAGGGACTGGGCCGGCTTTCCCGCAAACAGCCGCGTCAGCGGCGGCCTGCTGCGCGGCTGAATCGCCACGTCTGCGATCTTGGCGCCGGCAAGCCACACCGTGATGTCGATCTCGTTGCGGAAAGCAAGGCTCATCCGCGCCGCTCCGTCAAAGCACCGCGCAGGAAGTTGCGCCGATCGATCGGGGCTGTCGCGGGCTCGCGGCGACGGACCGCCTCCTCGCTGTCCGCCGGCAACATCAGTTCGGCGAGTGCGGCTTCCGCCGTCGCCCGCGCCGCCGCCATGTCCGCGAACTGGAACATCGGCGAGAACAGCGAACAGCTTGCGATCCGGCCAACCTTTCCGACCTCGCTCAGGGTGAATTCGATATCGCCCGCGGGGAAGCGGATGCGCATCGTCGCAGCCGGGCTGTCCCGCACTGCGCTCGGCGGCATCACCACATTCATGAACCACGGCGTGACCATGACGCCGACGATCGTGCCGTTGAAGCGACGAAACCCGACCGCCTCGACGTCGAGCGCTTCGTTGTAGATCGGCAGATCTCGCATCGCGCGCTCGCCGATCTCACGATAGCTTTCGGCCAGAAGCTCGCCCCACGCCACGGCGTCGACGTCAGGTCTTGGCGCGCTCGCCGTCATGACTCGATCGCCATGAACTTTGACTTCGGCGCATCGCAGTTCGGACAGTGCCACTCATCCGGCAGCGCAGCAAACGGCGTGCCGGGCGCGATCTGCGCGACCTCGTCGCCGTCGGCCGGATCGTAGACAGTCCAGCAGATGCCGCATTCCAGCCGCGTGGCTTCGGCAACGTCCTGACGCACGCCAAAATTCTCGAAAGCGGTCATTTGAAATAGGCCTCGATGATCTCCTGCAGCCGCTCGGCGGAATCCTCGAAATCCTGGTCCGCTGCAAGTGCGACGGTCGGCACACCGCCGACTTCCAGCGTATCGAGAATGATGGTGTCCATGGCGTTGAAGAACTGCACCGACCAGACATTACGGATGCCGGTCGATAGCACCCGACAGGTGCCATAGCCGCGCGAGACGAGCTGGATCGGTCCGTTCCGGATCGTATCCTGCAGGAAGCTCATATCGACCGGGCTCATCGGCAACAGCGTGAAATTGATGATCTGCGAGCGAATGCCGGGGCGCCAGGCCAGCGCGCGTTCGCGGATCTCCGCGAGCACCGGCAGCACGTTCATCGCCCCCTCCGGCGCCTGCCCGATCTCGAAATCGGCGGAGGTCAAATCGGCGGCCGCGCGTCTGACGATCTCCGGAATGGCACCGATCTCCAGGTATTCGGAGGTCGCGTCGGTCTCGAGCCGCACGCGCCAGATGCCGGCCAGGACCGATTCCTGGATCTGCGCCAGCGATCCGTCCGGCAGCGCGACGACCCCGCCGACCTCCCCCTCGCCGAGCACGTCCGCCACGAGCTTGCTCTCGAGTTCGTTGAGGTTGGCGAGACGAAACAGCTGGGTTGGCGCATCCGCCTTCTGGGCCGCGACGGCCGCCGCGATTTTCGAGAGCAGCGCGACCGCGTTCGGACAGCTCTTGGCAAGTTCCGCGCTGTCGAGTGTTGCAAGTTTTGCAAGAGCGCCGGCTGCCGTCAGGCTGCCGTGCGACGCGTTGAGACTTTCTTCGCCGATCGGAAACACGCTGACCGGTTGCTCGGCGCCGTCAGGCGCATCCCAGAAGCCGACCTTCATAGCGTGACACCTCGTGCGCGGTGCTGAGGAACGATGGTGACAGCGACGGCGGCGTTTTGCCCGCGCGGGCGGTCTATCAGTTTCGTGATGCGGTCGATGTAGACCGACCAGTCCTGGATCTTGGCGATCAGCCCCAGCGTCTCGCCCTTGGCGACGAAGACCAGCGTAGGCTGCACGCGTATGCCGAAACGCTCGCCGAGCGCTCGCTCGGCATCGCGCGCGATGACCGCGCCACGAAGCCGATCGCCGAACGCGCCGATCAACTCCGGCAGCACCACGGCGACGTCGATCGCCTCCGGGAAACGGTTGGGATCGCCCGCCGACAGCAGCACTGCGATCGCACCGGCTCCGTCGGCTCCACCCAAGAATGGATCGATCGTGGCGGCATCGACCTCAGGCAGGCCGTGCCGCGCCAGATCTTGCTTCCCCACCTGGAATTCCATCACACCCCCCCTGACAAGCTTTTGATTTTGCTCGTCATAGGATTAGCAAGGCACATGCCAGGACGAACCAGCAAATCCGACGATCTAGCTAATTGATTCACATCATATATTTTTATTCGCGCGGAAGCATACATCCATTGATAGCAAGATACTTTCCACCTTGGGTGAAATCAACCTTTGCATCTAGAAAGCCACCTTCCACTGGCGCGCAATGTCGCGAGCCGATCTGGCGCGCGGCACAATGAACCCCGACGCAGAGGCGGGCTTACTCCGACCGAAGGTGTGCAGGCAGTTGCGGCTCGCGACCAATCAGGTCGGCGAAAAAGCGGTCGCAATCCTCGCCATCGAGTGCGGCGCCAAGGCCGTCAATTGCAGCCCCGATCAGGCGGGCCTCTTCCTCATCGAGCAGCCGGATTGCGGTATCGATGTAGACCAGCACGTGGGCCCCGACCGGCGGACTGGAAAGCAGCAGCAGCGAGACGCGGCGCTGCTCGCCACGAAATTCGCACAGCGCCGACATCCCATCGGTCTCGACAATCGTCATCGGCAGGCCGAGGCACATCGCGCTTTCTCCAAAAGGGCCGCGCCGTCAGGCCGGCCGCATCTCATAATTGAGATGATCGATGTCGTTGCCGAGCAGCCGCTCGGATGCCGGCAATGGTTCGCGGCGCGGCCGCACCTCCCCCCCCCACTCGGCCAAGATCTGACAGGCAAGATCGATCGCGGGCGCGATCTGGCCCCGCACGGGCGCCGTCAGCGGCCCACCCCAATCTTCGAGGTCGAGCGGCTGGCAGCCGATCAACACGAGGTGTTTCGGGCATCTGCCGAGCAGATCAGCTGCGCTGATCACCTCCTGGAAGCCGGTTTGGTGCAGGCTCATCTTCTTGGCGCCGGTGAAGCGCGGCACCTCGTCGTCGCGTACCAGCTTCAATTGGCCCGGCGCGAGGCCGTAGTCGATGGCATCGAACACGATCAGGCGGTCGGCCTCTTCCAGATAGTTCACGAGGTAGAGACCCTGCGTGCCGCCGTCGAGAATGGTGACGTTGTCAGGCACGTCGTAGCGACGGTGAAACTCCTCCACCGTACGCACGCCAAAGCCTTCGTCGGCCCACAGGATATTGCCGATGCCGAGCACCAGAATGCGGTTGTCTTGCGAGGATGTCGGCATCGATAGCGTTCCCGTCTCAATCGCGGAATTGCCGTTCGCCCGATATCATCGAGGAGATGATGCTCTGGCGCGACATGATGTCCTCGCGGATCGCCGCGTAGATGTGCACCGTCACGAACACGACCAACGCCCACATGCCGAGGTGATGCCAGGTGTGGACGTCCTGGCTGTTCGGCCAGATCGCAAACACCCAGCCGAACAGCTTGTACTGCCAGCTGTCGATGCCCATCCCTTCCGAATAGAGTGCAAAGCCGGTGACGATCATGAAGGCCACGAACAGCGTGAAACCCGTGAACATCGCGGTCTGCGCCAGCGGGTTGTGACCAACATACATCTTCGGCTCGCGCTCCAGAAACGCGTACCAGCGGATCTCGTGAAGCACTTCCTTCCAAAACTGCTTGCGATGAACCGGAATGTAGAAGATTTGCCGCGAGTGGTGATTGCCGACGAAGGCCCATAGGATACGCGTGAGAAAGAACACCGCGAGCACCTGTCCCGCGGCGAAATGGGCGAAGCGGATGTAGCCCATGACGAAATGATCCGACGCCTCGCCTGCGACCGTCGGCAGCGGCGAGCCGATGAAATAACCGGTCACCATCAGCACCAGAATCGAGAACGCGTTCACCCAGTGGCAGATCCGCACCGGTGCTTCGTAAACATAGACGGTGGGCCGCCCCACCGCACGTTCTCCGGAAGCGTCGGCCGCGATCGCCGCGAGGTCGGGCCTGCCGTCCGAAGCAGGAGCAATTGCATCCATCATGGCGACCTCCTACCTGACCTTGATCTTGGCGAGTTCCTGGCCGTCCGGGCTCATGACGTGCGTCGAACAGGCGAGACACGGATCGAATGAATGGATCGTGCGCAGGATTTCCAAGGGCTGCTCGGGATTGACCATCGGCGTGTTCAGGAGTGATGCTTCGAAAGCACCGATGTTTCCCTTGGGATCGCGCGGCGAGCCGTTCCAGGTGGTCGGCACCACGCACTGGTAGTTGTCGATCTTGGTGTCCTTGATCTTGATCCAGTGCGCGAGCGCGCCACGCGGGGCCTCGGTGAAGCCGACGCCCTTGGCCTCCTTGGGCCAGCTCTCCGGCTTCCACTTGTCGACGTTTGCGGTCGAACTGTCGCCGGCTTTGATGTTGGCGATCAGCTTGTCCTGGAAGTACCGCATCTGGCGCCCGGCCCAGACCGATTCGAGCGCACGCGCCGCAGTGCGGCCGAGCGTCGAGAACAGCGCCGACGTCGGCAGATTAAGATCCTTCAGGAACTTGTCCACTGGGTCCTTGAACTCCGCCTTGTTCTGCGCGTAACCGACGACCCAGCGCGCGAGGGGTCCCACCTCCATGGCGTGTCCCTTCCAGCGCGGCGCCTTGATCCAGGAATACTTTCCGCCCTCGTCGAGCTGCTCGATCGCGGTCTTGGTGCCCTTCGCATTGGCTCCCAGCACGTAGTTCGGCTCGGTGATGCCGTCCCAGGGATGCAGTCCCTTCGTTTCATCGGGATATTTATACCAGGAGTGGACCACGAACTCCTGGATCTCGTTCGGGTTGGCGTGATCGACCGGAAACACCTCGGACAGATTGCCGTTGATGATGGCCCCGCGCGGCAGTTTCAGGCTCTTGTCGGAGTAGTCATTGGCATGCTCGGGCACGTCCCCGTAGGAGAGCACGCTCTGACCCGAAAGGCCGCCGCCATAGAGCCAATCCTTGTAGAACGAGCCGATCGCCGCCACGTCGGGCAGATAGACCTGCTCGTTGAACTGGATCAGTTGATCGATGATCGACGAGATCAGGTTCAACCGCTCCATGTTGATGGCACCCACCGCGCCGGTGCCGTCGACATTGATCGGACAGGGCACGCCGCCGACCAACCAGTTCGGATGCGGGTTTTTGCCGCCGAAGACAGTGTGAATCTTGACGATCTCCTTCTGGAAATCGAGCGCCTCCAGATAGTGCGCCACCGCCATCAGATTGGCCTCGGGCGGCAGCTTGTAGGCCTTGCTGCCCCAATAGCCGTTCTTGAACGGTCCGAGCTGCCCGGACTCGACGAACTTCTTCAGCCGGGTCTGCAGATCCTTGAAGTAGCCCGGCGACGACAGCGGCCAGCTCGAAATCGACTGCGCCAGCGTCGAGGTCGCGCGCGGATCGGCCGAGAGCGCGGAGACCACGTCGACCCAATCCAGCGCATGAAGGTGATAGAAATGAACGACGTGGTCGTGCACCTGCAGCGCCAGCTGCATCAAATTGCGGATCGAATTGGCGTTCTCCGGAATGGTGATCCCGAGCGCGTTCTCGACCGCGCGCACCGATGTCAGCGCGTGGGTGCCGGTGCAGACTCCGCAAATCCGCTCGGTGAACGCCCAGGCGTCGCGCGGGTCGCGGTTCTTCAGGATCACTTCGATGCCGCGCCACATCGTGCCGGTCGAAACCGCATTGCGGATGACGTTATCGGCGTCGACATTGACCTCGACCCGCATGTGACCCTCGATACGCGTCACCGGGTCCACGACGATGCGCTTTCCGGAATTGTCGAGATTGAAGCCGTTGGGAGTCTGGATACCCATGATTGTCCTGCCCTGCTGTGTCTTTTCGATCAGCTGTTGTGGTCGGCATCTTCGCGCTTGGTCGCGAGCCGCTTGACAGCGGTCACAGCCGCATGCGCCGCCACCGCGGCGCCGACGGCGCCGGCCGCCACCATGCCGATCTGGTCGGCGTTCTTCTCGATGCCGAACTGCTTGATGTTGGTGAGACGGTCGTAGAACGAGCCCTTGTCCCAGAAGCCGTCCTCGGAGCAGCCAATGCATCCATGGCCCGACTGGATCGGGAACGAGACACCGCCGTTCCAGCGCACGGTCGAGCACGCGTTGTAGGTGGTCGGCCCCTTGCAGCCCATCTTGTAGAGGCAGTACCCCTTGCGCGCGGCCTCGTCGTCCCACTCCTCGACGAACTGCCCCGCGTCAAAATGCGGGCGCCGGTAGCACTTGTCATGAATACGCTGCGAGTAGAACATCTTCGGCCGGCCCTGGCGGTCGAGCTCGGGCAGCTTGCCGAAGGTGGTAATGAAGGTGACGACGCCGGTCATCACCTCGGCGATCGGGGGGCATCCCGGCACCTTGATGATCGGCTTGTTGGTGATCACCTTGTCGATCGGCGTCGCCTGCGTCGGATTGGGCTTTGCCGCCTGCACGCAGCCCCAGGAGGCGCAGGCGCCCCAGGCGATGATCGCCATCGCGTCCTCGGCCATCATCTTCAGCTTCTCGACGAACGGCTTGCCGCCGTCGATGCAGAACATCCCGCCTTCGTTCAGCGGCGGATTGCCTTCCACCGCGAGAATGTACTGGCCTTTGTGCTTGGCGCGGGTCTCCTCGAGGATGGCTTCGGCCTGGTGGCCAGCAGCCGCCATGATGGTGTCGTCGTAGTCGAGCGAGATCATCGACAGCACCGCATCCTTGACCAGCGGATGCGCGGAGCGGATGAAGCTCTCCGAACAGCAGGTGCATTCGAGGCCGTGCATCCAGATCACGGGCACGCGCGGCTTGGTCTCAAGCGCGTTGGCGATACGGCTCGCCGCCAGCGGTCCGAGGCCGAGGCTGGTTGCCGTCAGGCTGCAGAATTTGTGAAAGCTCCGACGCGTGATGCCTTGCCGCCTGATCACGCTGTAAAACGTTTCCGTCGCCGCGCCCATGAATCCTCCCGCCTTCGGCTTTGACTTTTCGATGACGCCAAAGACAGCAAGAAGCAGGCCAACGACTTGGAACGATTCAAAAGTGAAGATATTCCAAAACCTTGCGCATGGAGCCGCGTGGGCGGGCGGTCCAGCGCGAGGCTGAGAACACCAGAAACGGAAACAACTCGATTTGCAGTCGAAAAGGAAGTTTCCGGTCAGTGCGCAGTGCACACCATGCAGGGATCGAACGAACGCACGATATGCTGGATCGCGACCGCGCGCGCGCCGGCATCGCCGACATCAGTGCCGACCAGCGCCTGCTCCAGCGGACCACCAATGTCGAAGGAATCGCGCGGGGAAAAATTCCAGGTCGTCGGTGCGATGATCTGGTAACGCTCGATCTTGCCGTCGCGTACCGCCATCCAATGCCCAAGACTGCCGCGCGCAGCCTCGACGAGGCCGACATAGCTGCCGTTCGGGACTTCCCGCCCACCGTGACAGAACGGCTCAGACAGCCGCAGCGCGCGCGTCCACTGCTCGATCGCGAGCGCAATCCGCGCAGTCTCGATCAGCCGCGCGATCACGCGGTTGCGCACATTGGTGCCGCTGATCGAAACCAGGTCGGTAATCAGCGCCTGCCCCGCCACGGTCTGGCGCGCGATGGCGCCGACCTCGATAGGCTGTCCCGACAGCCGCGGCGCCTTGCACCAGCTGTAGCCCGCCGGCTTGTCCGGGTCCGGGACCGTGCGGCTATGGGCCGGATCGGCGGAAGATTCCCGCATCCACGCGTGAGAGACATCTTCGGTGATCTGCGCCAATGGCAACGGCTCGATCGCAGCACGCGGGCCGAACAGGCCGCGCGGAAACAGCTCGCCGTCGGGACCATGATAGGCGCCATAGCTCATCATCAAGCCGCTGCCCTTGCCGAGCCCGGTGAGTGCGAGACGATCGGCAAGCCGCAGGAAATGGGCAAAGTCGCCGCCACGGCCGTCGCGCCAGCGATCGAGCTCGTCCGCGGTCGCAATCGCCAGCACATTCTCCAGCACATCTGCGAACACGACACGCTCGAGAAAGCTACGGAAGGCCGTCGCGATGGACAGCAGCCGGACGCGCTCGCCGAGATCGATGGCGCGCGTGGTTCCGCCAGGCTGGAATGCGAGGCTATGCGGCCATTTTCCGGCGATGATGCCCATGATCTCAAGCAGTCGCGCCCGAGCCGGCAAAGCGTCGCGCGCCGCGCTGCCGCGGGTGGCGGCGAAGCGCTCGCGCGTCGCCTCGTGCCAATCATGCGCGGCGTAGGCCTCGCGGGCAAAGTCCGGCATGAAGAAGATATAGAAATGGGTCAGGTGGTCGGCCGCGTTCTCCGCAGCATGCGCAATATTGGTCGCAAGCAGTCCATTGGGCGCGGCCTCGATAGCCATCGCATCGCGCAGGGCCGCCGCCGCGGCCACCGATTGCGAAACCGAGCAAATGCCGCAGATCCGCGGCGCCAGCGCCAGTGCATCGAGCGGCGGCCGCCCTTCGAGGATCTGCTCGAAACCACGGTAGAGCGGTGCAGTCACCTCGGCACGCACAACGCGCCCGCTCTCGACGTCGAGACGGACTTCGAGGTCGCCTTCGACACGGTTGAATGGGCCGATCGTGATGCGCGTCATGATGATCGTTTGGCCGCGGAGCCGCCGGGTGGCACCACCACGTGATCGGCGGTCGCATTCAACCGTACCCGCCGCGGCGTCGCCGATTTCGACAATGCCGCGAGCGCGACAAACCAAGCCTTTGGCATGTCGGTAGGAAGTCCGACCGGAATGCCCGCGAGCTTGGCGGTCTCAAGGAAGTTCTGTGCACCTTCGAAACCCGGCGATGTGCAGGCAATGCAGGCATAGCCGCCTTTGGTGCAGGAGCCGCCCCCGTTCCAGGAGCGCTGGTTGCAATCGCCCACCGCCTGCGTCGCCTTGCAGCCGAGATGCTCCATCAGGCAGCCGCGCTCCGACATCGTCTCCGCGCTGGCCTTGAACTCGTAGAACTCGTTCCGCGAACAGCCATGATGGGCCAGATGGTTGGCGATGAACTTCGGCCGTCCATATCCGTCGAGGTCCGTTGCGGCAAGATCCTTGGTGGTCAGCGCCAAGATGGTTTCCATCATCCAGCCCGGGTGCGGCGCGCAACCGGCGACGTTGATGACGGGCAGACCAAGCCGCGAGCGGAAGGCCGCGCCCAACGCGCCACCACTCTCGGATCCCTCGAACTGCAGGCCGACGGCATCGGTCGGGTTCGAGCCTGCGGCCGGAACCCCGCCATAGGCCGCGCAGCTTCCGACTGCGATCACATAGTCTGCACGCGGCGCAAGGTCGAGCATCCAGCTGTAGACGGAGCGATTGGTGCCCGCGAGCATGTTGAAGCGGCCGGTATCATGCGGCCCGCGGGCGACCGAGCCTTCCAGAAGAAGCAGGTCGAGCCGAACCCTGCCGTCGAGCACGGACTGCAGGACTTCGAGCGCTTCCTCGCCAGTCTCTTCGCTAACGGACGGATGCCATAGCAGATTGACGCCGAACTGCCGGAGTTCGTCGAACCAGCCCGAGGCGCCGCTCTCGAGAATCGACATGGTGCATCCGCCGCAACTGGCGCCCTGCAGCCAGAGCACATTGGTCATTCCGTCGGATGGGCGCATCTCGTTTCTCCCGCTCGCTCCCAGCTTCAACCGCTCACCAACGAAGCGCAAGAGGCTCGTTCAAAGGCTCAGTCGTGGACGCCCGGCATCTCGTCGTGTTTCAAGTGCCGCCTGCGGATATTGCGGGTGACGATCCAGATCACGGCGACAGCCACCGGCACGAAGATGGCGGTCGCGAGCGAGGGTTCGACATGGAGGCCGCCATCATGCGCGCCCTTGGCGACATAACCGAACAGGCTGACGACGTAATATCCGATGGCCGCCACCGACAAGCCTTCAACCGTGCTCTGAAGCCGCAATTGCAGCCGGGTGCGTTCATTCATCGAGCGCAGCAGATCGCGATTCTGCTCCTCGAGCTCGACGTCGACGCGCGTGCGCAACAAATCGGCCGCCCGCGCGAGCTTGATCGACAAGTCGGCCTGCCGATCCTCCATCGTCGCGCAGGTGCGCATCGCCGGCGCCATGCGGCGGGCGAGGAAGGAGGACCAGGTCGGATAGCCCGCAACCTCGCCGCCTTCGATGACGGCGAGACGGGCCTGCACGATATCGTAGTAGGCCCGGCTGGCCCCAAAACGAAACGAGCTGCCGGCCGCTCCCCTCTCCAGCGACGCCGCCAGAGCGGTGAGTTCGCCCAGGAGGTGGTTGTTGAGCTTGAGACCTTCAGCGCGCTGCATCTCCTCGAGCACTTCGACGAGCCGCCTGCCGATATGATCGACGGAGGGTGCAAGCTCGAGCGCAGCGGGCAAGCCCAGCAGCGCAAGCGTGCGATAGGTCTCGATCTCCAGCACGCGCTGCACTAGGGCGCCGAGACGGCCCGGCGACAGACCGTCATTGCACACGAGAATGCGGACCAAGCCCTGCTCGTCCGTACGGAAGTCGGATGCAACGACGGCCGGCCCGCTGCGGACCGCGGCTATGGCGAGGCTGCCTCTCTCGAGAAGCTGCTGGGCACGCTCCAGCGCCACCGAGGTCTGTTCGACCTCGAGCTTGACTGCGACCAGCAACTGACCGGACTGAGGGAGCGATCGGATCAATGCGGCGGCCTCGTCGCCAATCTCGCCGAACCCGCGAGGGGACGCACCAGGGTTGCTCAGGATCCAGGTGAAGGTGCTGAATTCCGAGTGCTGCTCCCAGCGGAGCTGGATCCCGTCGATTGTCACCTGATGGTGTTTGGCCCCGGCATCAGGCGTCGCCTGCCCGTGCGATGTACAGAATAGGACGAACTTCTGCCGATCGGCTGCGGCGCCCTCGCCCTCGTTGAGAAAGGCGAAGCGCAGCACCGTAACCGGGGCCACCAGCCGGGTGAATGGACGAGCATGCACCTCGGCCAGCACCGCACCACGCTGCGGATGCAATTCAAAGTCAGCGAGATCGAGCTCTCGGTTCATCAGCGGTCCTCTGCTACGCCTTCAGGTCGCGATGTATCCAACGACCGCATCGTTGCTGGTTATACAAGGATGCGGTGACCGGCCAAGCCGGGGCCTTCCGGTGCGGCGCGACGGAACCGTTTTCTTTTGCCCCCGGCGCTCGCCACGGCTGCTGTGGGTGGGCGGCCGTGCGCGTGAAGGACTGTTGCTCTGCGCGAGGGCGGGGCCTTCGTCGGCGCGCAGCGCCAAGGTCGAGAGTGCGTCAGCGCGCAGCCTCGGTGGCCGGACTCAGGCGGCCTCGGCCGCATCGGCGCATTCCAAGACTTTCGTTCCGGCACGGTGGCGCCCGTCCCCGACCATGCGGCGATGGAGCACGACCGAGACGAGCCAGGCGATCGCGAACAGCGCGATGATCACGAAGCCGACATTGGCAAGCGACTCGTTGAGGCTCTCGACCAGCGTCCACATGCCGCCGGAGAGGCCGAGGCGGTCGCTGATCAGCCCAAACGCCTCGACCCCGCCGATGAATAGCGCCACTGCGACGGAGGCCCCGGTGATCGTGAGGTTGTACCAGAGCTTGCGCATCGGATCGACGAAGGCCCAGCGATAGGCGCTGACCATCAACGCGGAATCGGCAGTGTCGACCAGCGCCAT